>ERZ779904.270-NODE-270-length-14687-cov-3.07545_pt1 | contig 14687 bp, 13 predicted proteins | sample MGYA00511549_ERZ779904 | MGnify/ENA primary metagenome ERZ779904 (study PRJEB29588, sample SAMEA2151391) | human gut metagenome | biome: human gut; feature: human-associated habitat; material: faeces | place: Denmark | collected 2008/2010 ...
CGTAAGTACATTCCGGACCTGGCGGCAGCATCGGAAACCGCTGCTACTTTGCTGGCTTCCCTGAACAAGGGAGGCGGTGAAAAGAAAGGCGGTTCGGAAGCCTTCTTCACTAACTCGGCAGAGAACTTCCTGGCGGCCATCATCTATTTCTTTGTGAATTTCCATCCGGTAGGCTTCAAGAATGGCAAGAAGTTGAAACGCTACGTTTCTTTGGCACAAGACTCCGAAGTGGTCATACCCGAGGGAAATAAACTGGAACTGGTGATACGGAACTGGGACGATTACCATGCACTCGATACAAAGGGAAACATCATCCTGGACTTTGTGGACAAAGACGGAAACGATGTGTCAACAGATGAAGACCGGATGTTTGTGGATTTAAACGGCTTCTCGTATTTGGACCGGACGGGCAAACAAGTTCACATAGAACGCTGCTGGTACGAAGATGATAAAGGCAAGGAAGTGGAGCCGGACACCATTACCGGGGAGTTCTCGGACATGCCGCATGTGCTTTCCTTCTTAGGCAGGTCCTACGACCAGGTGTTCAACATTCTGATGCAGGACGACAAGATTGCTTCCCTCATGGCGCCTTTCAAGAGTGCCTACGAGAACAAGGCAAACGACCAGTTGGAAGGTATGGTGGGTACCCTTCGTGTCAATGCAGCCCGACTGGTATCTCCGGAAGCCTACTGGGTGTTTACCGGGATGATTTCGACTTGAAGATTTCTGATAAAGCAAATCCGAGCTATCTGGTGATTGCCAACGACCCGGAGAAGGAACAGGTCATCGGTTCATTGAATGCACTGGTGTTGAACCGACTCATTACCCGTGTAAACTCCAAGGGAAACATCCCGGTGAGCATCATCGTGGATGAGCTGCCCACACTCTACTTCCACAAGATTGACCGCTTGATTGGTACGGCCCGCTCCAACAAGGTAGCGGTGACCCTGGGTTTTCAGGAGCTGCCACAGCTGGAGGCTGACTACGGCAAGGTGGGCATGCAGAAGATTATCACGACCTGCGGTAACATCTTCATGGGTGCTGCCCGTAACAAGGAAACACTGGAATGGGCGCAGAATGATGTGTTCGGCAAGGCGAAGCAGACTTCCCGGTCCATTTCCATCAATGACAACAAGGTATCGACCACCATCTCCGAGAAGATGGACTACCTGGTGCCTGCTGCCAAGATTGCGGACATGGCGACCGGTTGGCTGGCGGGTCAGGCTGCCCGTGACTTCACGGCTACGGACGGCAGCATGCTGAATCACTTCACGTGTTTTTACAGCCACTGATGAGAGTATGCTGAACCGTTTCGACATCGAGCAGTCGGAGGAGTTCAAGACCACGAAGTACTTCTGCAAGACGCACTTCGACATAAAGAAGATTAAGGACGAAGAGGACCACTATGTACCGCTGCCGAAAATCTATGAGTTCAAGAACGACCGCGAGAAGGAAATCATGCTGAACCGAAATTTCAAACGGGTGAACGATGAAGTGGAGAAAATGGTCAAGGAACTGCTGGGTATGGCATAAGTACCTTGAAGTAACACCTTTACAGATGAATATAGAATATTGTAATACAGCGATATGAAGATGCTACATTCCACTAATACTTCAATTCGATTGAGTGGTAGCGCACTGAAGGTTATCGCCGTCCTTTCGATGGTGGCAGACCACAGTGCCTACTACCTGATGGAACACGGCATGTTCATTTACGAAGTCATGCGTTGCTTCGGTCGCATTGCCTTTCCGGTGTTCGCCTTCCTCATAGCAGAGGGCTTCCGGCATACCCGAAATAGGATGAAGTACTTCCTGCAACTGCTGGTATTTGCCGTAATCAGTGAATTGCCCTGGTACCTGCTGAATGGAGCGGATGGGACGCACAACGTGCTCTTCACCCTGGCATTGGGTGTAATGGCACTGGCAGCTTTTGAAACATTAAAAAAGGATGGCATCCTTTGTGGGGCTGTCATCCTTTCTATAGCTGGCTTCGCCACTTGGTCGGGTGTGGACTATGAGTGGCGAGGGATTCTGATGATGGTAGTGTGCTACCTGTTGGGAAATGTCTGCAATCCTTCTTTTCCCTCCGGTAGAAAGGCGCAGCTGTTCTGTGCCTTTCCGCTGATGATGCACTATGGGATAGTCGGCGCTTTACTTACCTGTCTGGTGATTGCCTGTTATGATGGAACGCGAGGGTTTATCCATGGCAAGGTGGCAAAGTATGGGTTCTATGCGTTTTATCCGGTGCATCTGTTCCTTTTATATGGATTCAATCTATAGCATGTAAAATAGAGAACGATTAAGATATTTATTTTTCTTTCATAACATAAATAGATGCTGTAAGATACTTTCTCCTTGTGAATGAGGATAGGGCACAAAGCAGACTACTAATAGAAGTATTAGGAATATGGCTACGATTATTACCGTACCCCATTGCACTAATGCTGGAGGTATTTCTCCCAAAAGATTACGGACTTTCTCAGAACGTAACTTTAATTCAGATGATTCCTTTTTGTCAGAGTGTATCATATTCTATTCTTCAATGATTTCTTTAAAATTGCACCAATTGCGAGTGTTTCGATATAGTTCTGAAGTTCCTTTGGGCACAAAAAGAGAACATCCTTCTGTCTTAGGAACAATCCTTACTTCATAAGGCTCTTGCCATTTAAGGTGTAAACGGGAGACTGTACATCCAAGAAATGCTTCACCGGAAATGTTTGTCACGGTCGTTGGAATTGTCAAATCTTTCAATAAAGACCCTGTTGTAAAAGCCTGATTTCCTATTGACAATAGATTCGAGTTATGATTGAGCTGAATATCTTCCATCTTCAGACAACCATAGAAAGCCTTACTGTTGATTTCCTCCACAGAGTCGGGTATTTGAACCTTACTCAGATTTTTACATCCTTTGAAAGCGAATGCGCCGATGATTTTCAGCCCTTCTGGGAGTCTTATTTCCTTGAGATTAACTGCATTTGTAAATATATTGGCAGGTATCTCACCATACAAGTAAATGTCTTCATATTTTTTTGACGGTTTCCAACCGTAATATTCGAATGGATTTTTATCACCGGCAACGATTACAGATTCTGATAGGTCAAGCCTTATAGGTTGCTGCCCATAGCTGTTTTCCGTATTTGAAAACAGACTTTTTATTACAGGAAAATCAAGGCCATTGACCGGACCTTGAATCTTTAGAAAACGTATGTGGTTCAGATTGGCGGATTCATTTCCTAAAAGAATCTGAAGGCTTCCCGGCTTGTCGACAGATATTTCTATATTTTCATTGAACGAAGCCGGCTCTTGAATGATGCAAGGGCCGCTACCTTTGATAGCCGGTTGCTCATCAATTTTAAAATCCAAAGACGCAATACGCCCTAACCCTTCATTCTTTTCAACAATCAAGGTTATCGTATATTTATTTTTATCATCAGCAGTAATTTTGCCAACCTTTATCCAATCGGTGTTTTCAGGATATATTTCGGCAACAGGAAGTGAACCGGCTTCTACCTTGACGGTTATTTCCCCTTCCCCATGATGATGGTAGTAGCTGTTATTTTCAGGTATTACACGAGGCGCACCTTTTTGCGTAATGCGAATAAGAGTTGTTTCATCATTAGAGTGAACAGCCACTATTCCTTCTCTGGACGAGATGCCGGGATTTTCAGAGATATGAATGTTCAGTTCCCCGTTGCTTTCAGTCATTGCAATGGATGCATCAATCCATGCTTCGCTTGACGAGACAGAAATATCGGCATTCATTGTGTTGAATTTCAGAATGATTTCTGCCTTATCGTGGGTAAAACTGATTCCATCTTTTATCACTACCGAAGCCTCCTGAGACCACAATATGTTCTCAAATTCTTTATCCTCATGGCAACTTGACATGAATAAAGAAAATACAATACTTAAACAATATAATATTACTTGTCTCATATTTTGACAAATTTAATAGAGGGACAAGTTGATTGTCCCTCCAATGTAAATATTTAAAGACCGATTATCGTATAGTTTTGAAGTATCATCATGGAAACTTTCCGCTTGGGTAATGATTCTACCCAACCTCTCATTCCATAATAATCCAAAACGTAATCCTCATAATCCTCATCATAAAGATATGACAGAGCTATCTTGTTGGCAGGATCATAAATGTACCGCATTTTGGAATTGGGATCCTCATATAGGTACATATTATCCTCATTAAAGCCATCCATTCGGACACAAAGAGGTTTACGTACATTCGGATTGTATGTGGTATTATAATTTGTCTTAAATTCCAACCCTTGAAATATAGTTCTTTTCTTTGTATGTATTTCTTGAACTTTATTCATCATTGTCTGATTATTGTTATTGGCACGAAGTTCGGCATCTGTTGAACTATTATATTTACCATCACTTAGAACAATTTTGTCCCCCTGCCGTGTTGTCATTACAGCTGCAACCTCATACAAATTTTCTCCTGAAGTAGTTGTTCTTGCCAATACTTTAACAATTTCGAATCTTGGTTCTTGAACATCATCCAATGATTCAAGAAATCCGTTTGTGGTGTCGTCCATCCGGTATCTGAAATTTTTTTCCAATACAAAATCTGACAATGGATATAATCCACATTCTTCTTCCTTAAATCCTGATGTTATATCTATCATTGTATAGGAGTTACTATTGTTTAGTGAATTTAGCCATGGGGTTAAATCTATTGACAAAGCATCTAATTTCGTGGGAGATACTATGGTTTGCAGGGTTGGAGAACCGCCAAAAGTTTGAATGTAAATTTCGGTTTCTTGTGTTTCATACTGAGAAGAGCTGCTGGAACCATTATTTTTCCCAAAAGAAAGATTTCCAGATGCAGAGTTAGAACCGGATTTCCATGAGTAAGAAGCGTTTATATCTTTACTCAATCCTTTCTCTTTTGATTGGGAATCAGAGCCGGTCACAGACTTTCCAGCATAAAAAGCTGTTGCTTTACCTCCGGTTATATAACTACGGAGTACGAACGGACCATAAGAATTTATTAAATTCCCTATTGTTCCACGATATAAATCTGTAAGAAATGTTTGGCTCAAACATTCACGAGCATAGATTTTTCTTTTATCTATCGTTGATAATAATTCATACTGGCTTCCTTTAATTTCTATATTTAATTCACCATAAACGCAATCTTTCCCAAAAGAAGATGTTGATTTAAAGAGCTCAGTCATTGTTTTCTCTCGCCCTATTTTAAAAAGTCCAAGATTAAGACTGAACCCACTTTTTACTGTTTTTGAAACTTGACTATTCGTTTCGTATCTTGACATTCCATTATAAGAAAACGAATATGAAGCAGAAGAATTCAAAGGCTTCTTAATAACAGATTTGGAATATTTGGCTTTTATCTTTGTAAGGTCAAGTACAGGGAACTTCACATTTTCGATATCACCGAGTATGGAATTCCCTATTGTGTATGAATATCCAAGCATTGTTTCTGAGTCCCCTATCAAGTTTCCACTATCTGAACCACTTCTTGTGATGTTTTCTTTAATGGTAAAAGGAAGTTTCTTGGCATGTGGAACAGAGGGTTGTCTATTTTGAAGAACTATATCTCCTGTTCCTTCATTGTGATATGATGATGAAAAATCATCACTGGTACAGCTCGTCATTAAATAAATGGATAAAGCTATTGTAAATGCGCATTTTATTCTATTCATAATTGAGGATTTGTAGTAATTAACGTATCATTATATAGAGTAAATGTGGGATTTTTGAGAATAATATCTCCACCCGAACCTATTGGGGTGTATGTAATAGTCTCGTGGGGTGCTATTTCTTTAGGATCCTCAATGATACTACCAGACCAGGTACCTTTCAGAACACACTCTCGTCTATCTCCATTTTCTTCGTATTTTGCCTTTGCTATATATTTTACAGTTACGTTGTATTTTACAAAATCTAAAGTAACTGTTGCTATTGAAGATGGATTACATCGAATAGGATGCAAATATTGAATAACTCGATCTATAGATTGAGTACTGGCATTGATAAAGTTTGCATCAGCAGGACTATCATTCTCAGGCGAAATTATGATTCCGGATGTAACAGAAGGACGTTGAAATTTTATTTCTGGATTACTGAAGTTAAGATTTACATTCCATGTATTTTTATTATAATAAGAAGTTTCTGTTTCACGAAGATTGAAGGGTACATTTATTTCTTTTGACTGAGATGATGTGTTTTTGACTGTTATCGTTTTTTTAAATGTAGACTTAGACACTGTAGTAGAATTTACATCATACTCCAAAGAGTAAATCTCAAATTTCTTATCAGGAGTTATTATGAACTCTTGTTGTGCTTTATTATATTCTCTTTGTGCATAGCGGATTTTATTTCCACTTGTTGCCTCTAAAACATAATAAAATATAGACCATGAATTATTAGGATCAGACTGTCCAATATAACCCTGACTTTCTATAGCATAATAGTTTTTGTGTAAATTGGATTCTAGTAAATCCCAACCGCAACTTAGTGAAGATCCACTATTATCCTTGGATGCCATTAGAATCTTATCATCAGGCTTGTTGGTGTAGTACCCGACTGTTAAAGGCGTACCGGAGGCCTGTGAATAGATTAAATATGGAATTCCTGTTGTTGCTGGTAAAACCTTTATATAGAAACGGTTTCTTGTTGCATCATTGGAATTGTTTAAAGTAACCTCCTTTCCTTTTCCATCACAATATAAATTGACATATCCATTTGTTGATCCACTTGAGGCTTTGGAGCGAACCTTTATCGTGGCAGGTAATTCGCGTATGGCATACATGTTACTCCAAAAGGTATCATCGTATGAGTCCATGCTTGTTACTGGAGCTTTTTTACGCTGTGAATGTAATTGTTCATATATATCTTTCATTCTTTTCATTTCACCAGACATAATAAATTCTTCAGGTTCTCCTGTAGAAACAGAATCCTCGATTATTGCACGAGTTTGAGTTAGCTTAACCTCAGATTTCTCAAAAGAGGAAAGAACATCCTCCATCGTGTCGCTACATCCACTAAGAAGAATGATTGTACACATTATAGGAATTAGATAATTAAGTTTCATTGTTTAAATTTTAAATTGATGAATATGTGATTGTTCCTTACTTTATAAATCTATTTTAGATGATTAAATTTCTATATTATGATCATTCAAAGTTCTTACAGAACTTGAATATAGAACCGGTTGGAGCTCTTGCTTGCCGAAAGCCCATGCTTAACAATATTATTTTAATTGTTAAATTGTTAGCATAGTTGCTTAGGACACGCATAGTTGGATTTAAAAGATTTAGTTTCATATCATTATTTATGTTCCTAATTCAAGCTGATTCTTAACTAAATTGTAATATGCACCTTTCTTTTCTATGAGAAAAGTATGATTACCTATTTCAATAACCTTTCCTCCATCGATAACAATGATTTGGTCAGCGTTTTTGACCGTTGATAGCCTATGGGCTACCACAACTACGGTACGGCCTTTGTAGAAAGCATCCAAATTTTCAACTATTGCCCTCTCATTTTTGGCGTCAAGGGCATTGGTGGCTTCATCCAAAAAGATGAAATCCGGATTCTTATAGACTGCACGAGCTATGAGTATTCGTTGTTTCTGTCCCTGGCTCAATCCTACTCCGTCTCGTCCGATAATGGTGTCGTATTTTAGTGGAAGCCCCGTCACATAGCTATGGATATTTGCTATTATTGAAGCTTGTTCAAGTCGTTTTACATCTATCTCTCCATCATCAACAGCTATGTTACGAGCTATGGATTCTGAGAAAATCACCCCATCCTGCATTACCACTCCACAATGACGACGCCACCACTTTAAGTTATATTCATTGATATTGCGCCCTGCTATAAAAATAGAACCTGATATAACTGGATAATAACCGAGCATGAGTTTGATTAGTGTGGTTTTACCACTACCAGATGCTCCTACTATAGCAGTTACTTTCCCTTTCGGTATATCGAATGATACACCATCAAGTGTCTTTTTCAAAGCATAGGGATCGTATTTGAAATCTATGTTTTCTATTTTAATTGATTTTTCACATTCAAATGTTTTTGCTTGGTTTTCTTTAGACTCCTCGTTTTTACCTTCATGAATTTCGTTGATTCTTTCAAGGGAAATCTTTACGTCTTGTAAAGAATAGATGAATGACATAATCTGTTCTACCGGAGAGTTGAGCTGCCCCACAATATACTGGATGGCAAGCATTGCACCAAGTGTAATCTGGTCGTTTATTACAGCTGTTGCAGCCAATACGGTGATTAGAATGTTTTTGACTTCGTTTATGAATATAGAACCTGCCTCCTGTGTCTGTTGCAGTTTCAATAACTTCATCTGTACAGCGAATAAATCAGCCTGTGTATCCTCCCATTCCCATCGCCTGCGTTGTTCACAGTCTTGAAGTTTAATCTCCTGCATTGACGTAATGAACTGGTATGTCTTGTTTTGGTTAATCGCCTGTTGTTCAAATATTTCATAATCAAGTACTTTGCGTCGTTGCAGGAATGAGGAAATCCATAATCCGTAAACAATGCTTCCCATAATAAAAACACCGAATATTATCTTATTGTAAATAAACAGGATAATACCGAATATAATAAAACTTAGAAATGTGAAAACTACATTCAGGACCTGTCCCGTGAGAAAGTTTTGCACGCGCGAGTGATCTTCAATACGTTGTAATAAGTCACCCATGAGTTTTGTGTCAAAAAATGCCATCGGTAACTTTAACAACTTGATAAAGAAATCACTTACCAACGAAATATTTATTCGCATGGAGATGTGAAGTAGCAGCCACCGACGTATAAAATCTGTTGCAGTTCGTCCAATGACAATCATTAGTTCTCCCAATAGGACAAGCCAAATAAATTTTATGTCATTATGCTTTATTCCAATGTCAACGATTGCTTGCGTTAAAAAAGGCATGATGAGCTGAAGCAAACACCCCAGCAACAGCCCTGAAATTATTTGGATGAAATATTTTCTATATTGTAATATATAGCCTAACAAAAAGTTGAATGAACGTTTCTTGACTTGTTTATCCAAGGTTTTTGCTTTCAAAAAAGTTTTAGTGGGTTCAAGAAACATTACTATACCTTTTTCTTCTCCATTTGAAACAGAGCTAATCCAATGTTTTTTGAATTCTTCAATTGAATAACATAATAATCCTTTACCGGGATCTGCGACATAAAACTTTTTTTGTTCTTTTACTTTATACAAAACAACAAAATGATTCTGATTCCAATGAAGAATACAAGGTAATGATTCACTATTGAAATGATTTATTGAGATTCTTATTGAAGTTGCATTAAATCCCAGTTGGGTAGCTGTCTTGATTAAACTGAATAATGAGACACCTTCACTTGTGGGAACACATAGATTTGATAGACTATATTGGTCAATATTATGTCCATAATGTCTACAAATCATTTGTAAACATGCTATACCACAAGACATACTGTCACGTTGTCTGCAAAATTTAAATCCCATAATCCTTTATAATTTACAATCGTTGCTTTTCATCACTTGAGGATACACCTTTATATTTACTCTTTGTTGCGTTGAAATTATACTGTACAGACAATTGTACATAACGTGAATCACTATATTTGTCATAATTAAATACTATACGGCTATGATCAATGCACCATTGAATCTTATCTGTTCTAAAGATATCGTTTACCATTAGAGATATGGACATCTTCTTATTAAACAACGTTTTTGAAATGTAGACATTTGTTTTCAATGACGGCTTAATCAGGTATATACCAGAATTTCCTTCTGATTGCCAACCTGCATTGACCGTTAAAAACCATTGATGTGGGAATGTAAATGAATTGTTTAACCGAATATTGAAAATCGGTTTCTCATAAGACTTGCCTGACAAACTCAAATCTTGCCATTGTCCACCCAATTCAATGCTTGGTCGCCAAATGCCTATGGTCGGAGTATAGCTTAACGCAAAGAACCGACTCTTTACGTCTTTCATATTGTCTGGTTTTACCAGAACAACAGAACTTTCATTATATAATTCAACTATCTGAGTGACATAGTCTTCATATATTGTATAGCCCAAAATAGCCTTAATATCTTTATAGCCCAAAATGCAGGTAAAATCATTCTGTATTTGTGGCAAAAGCATGGGGTTGCCACTTTCATATACATAAGGAGAACTATATTGTATATTACTTCTTAGCGAGTTATAATTTGGATATTTAATTTTTCTTTCGTAACTTAATGTTGCTTGTAAGTCTCTTTTTGAGTAATTTGCAAAAAAATTAGGGAACAATTTATGATATTTTTTTGATTGTTCTTTATTCCATTCCTTATTCTTGTAATAATCGAAATCAATATCCTCATAGCGCATTCCAGCACCAACTCCCCAATTGCCGAATTGGAATTTAGCAGAAGCAAACAATGCCCACCGATTCTGTTTGGTTACATCATTAGAGTTATTGATTCCAAGTGTGATGTTATCAATTTTATAAGTCTGTGTCATGTCTGTGTAAGAATACTCAGTTCCTCCTTCTATGTTCACATACTTGTTAGCGTAAGTCAGAATTCCCTTTGATGCATAATAATTGTACCAACGGTTGTTGACTGTGTTGACATCTTCAGACGTATTATCGGTAAACCATGAATACATATTATCTCTCTCATTCCCTTTCACCCAATCAAAATTGAAATCCAAAGAAAGATTATTGCCTAAGTTACCGGTGAAATACGAATTTATATTGTGTGTATGGTCAGGTTTGTTAGATAATGCCAATTGCTGTTTCAACTCCATTTCATTATTTACAACATGACTGATATTGTTATACATATCATTTTTCCACGTACCACTGTTCAGAACATATTGCACACCTGCTGAAATCTTTTCGTTGGGATTGTAGTTTATACCACCTGCAACCGCCATTCGATTAGACTTCACTTTTTCTTCTTCCTGATAGCCTATTTCATGAACGGCATCCACTAAGTTTAATTGTTGATTGGCTTTCATGTTGATCTGTTGACGTTTTTGTATCAAATAAGCAGATGCAAATATATCCCAGGCATTGTGCCTAAAGTTTACTGAAGCAAATTCTTCTGCAGACCAAAGTTCGGAACATTTAGAACCCGCATATAAGGTTCCGCTGAAGCCCTCTCCTTGTGCTTTCTCCGTGATTATTTGGATAACTGCTCCTACAGTGGCATCATATTTGGCACCTGGCATAGTATTTACTTTTATGCTTTTTATCTCAGAAGGCATCAAACGATCCAACTCTTTCAAATCTTGCACCAATCTGTTGTTAATATAAATAACAGGAGTTCCTTTACCAAAGACAGTAAAATTACCGTCTTGGCTACTGACAAATGGTAATTGTGCAATAATATCGGCTGTTTTGGGAAGCGTCTCCAATATAGTTCCTTTTACATTTGCAATCATTTCACCGCTTTTCTGCACATAAAGTTTCTGTCGAGCAACCACGACAACCTCACTCAATCTTAATGGTTCTAGTCTGATTTGAAGAGGAGATTCTTCTAATTCTACATACTTTGTCTTGTAGCCGACATATGAGATACGTAGATACATTCCCCTTATATTTTTCGTCGTGATATAAAATTTCCCGTTTTCATCACTTGTACAACCTGCAATAATCGTGCTGTCCGCAGATTGGCATAAGACAATATTGGCAAATGCGATATTTTGTCCATTACTATCTAGCACTGTACCTGTAATGGATTGTGCCCAACTGAACACCGGTATGAGCATAAAAATACAAATTAAATACTTTTTCATAAATTAAGCATTAATGTTTTATTTGTAATGTTCATAATAATACTCCAAACATTTATCTAATAAACCTGGTGCTTTTTGGAGGCATTGACAGAGATTAAATTTACCGTTATGATACAGATTTCTCTCATTATACCACGCACATTTTCCATTGCAAATTGGCATGAAGAAACATTTTTTACATACAGGGTCATTATACCATGCGCAACCTTGGTGATATCTATAATACAGTGTTTTATTTACAATATCTGATCGGTCAATATAGCCTATTATTTTCGATTCATCCGAAACATCGTTCCAACATTTATAAATTTCACCTATTGGGCCAATAATGTATGAACTTACACATAACGCACAGCATGTCTTGGCTATTCTTAATGTTGGATATATATTCCCCTTTAGAATACCTCTAGAATACAAATCATAAAGCATATTAGCAGTTTCCCAGCGTCCAAATGCAGGCTCTACTAAATTTGTCATATCGTCATTTTCCAATCTGATGATTCCTGGATATACAATTATATTTTTTCCAGCATATTTGTCTTGTATATCATTATGAATTTGAAAAAAATCATCAACATTGTTTTTATCTATATTTACCCTAATATGAAGTTCAGTATTAGGTAATTTATTGACAATATTATCTATATTATTGAGAATATGATTGTATGTCGGTGCATTGTTTGATTTTAAAGCTCTTAAACTATTGTGCCTTTCCTTTATACCATCCAGTGTTATTTGGATAGAATCCAAGGGATATTTTTTAAATAGTTCAATCGCTTTATTGTCGAATAAATATCCATTGGTAATAATTGAATGTTTCGTTATCTTTGCTGTAACTTCAGTTGTAATTCGATTTAATATCTTCTCTATAACAGGTATTGCTAATAGAGGTTCCCCTCCATACCATGTTAAGGTCAAAGATTTTGCATTCCCAAATTCTTTTATAAAAGAAATTAGATTATCAATAGTTTGATCATTCATTTTGCTAGCACGCTTTTCTTTTTCAAAACAATAAGGGCAATTGAAGTTACAATTAAGAGTAGGAACTAGAACTAAATTTAATTTCGATTTATCATGTTGGATAGATTGTGTTACAAATTGGCTTTTAATAACAAAATCATCATCATCACTTTCAGTACAAATGAATCCTTCTTGTTCAAGTTTCATCTGAATATCTTCTGGCAATTGATTTTGTATTTCATTAGTCTTATTTTTAGCTTTTTCATTAAGGAAATAATATAAATCCTCTGACAATTCCAAAAAAGAATTGTTTTTTGATGAATATGCTAAACATATAGATTTTGAAGTTTTAAAAAAATAGGCATATCTTGAAATCACTTTTTTTTCCATCTTATGATACTTTTATACAACACCTATAGGGAAGCCCTATAGGTGTTGTTATTAATAGTGAATGTTAATCAGTCATATTATTCATATGAATTGGTTGTTTAACTGTGTTTTCTTTCTTATTTTCATTACTGAACCAACAGTTACAATCAGTACAACTGGAGGCAATTGCAACACTTTGTGAATTGATACCCCCTTTAATATTTACAGCTTCTTCTTCAGTGAGTGAAGTTGGTTTTATAGTTGCATTTATTTTCATAGCAGTATTATTAATGAAATGTTTTTGTTGGTTTGATTACAATGACAGGCTTGTTCTGTTCTTCGTTTTTATTACTGATAAGACAATCACATGTACATTCTGTAGCAACCAGACCGAATGTGGGATTTAAGCCACCTTTTACGTCAAGAGCTTCTTCTACGCTAAGCGTTTCTTTTGTCTTTAAAACATTAATTTTCATTTTATCTCATTTTATAGATTTTGCCTACTCTATAAACTTTTCGGCCTTCGTTCCTTTTATACAGTTTGGTCTGTGGGATTATTGTCGACTTTAATCTTTTTGTTTGTTATTACTCTATTTCGATTTTTCCTTCAGCATACCACTCGTCAGCTTGTATTTGTATGCTATAAGTACCAAGATCAAAAACAGTAAATTCTGTATTTAATGACGAAGAATAGTCTTCAAGACTTTCATTTGCATTATAAAGAAATACTTCGGCTTTTATTGATTCATCCCCCATTACTTCAATCTTGTGCGTGTCAGAATCATAAACTACCTTTATAGGTAGACGCATAGGTGAACGATTTACTGACATGTTTTTTCCAGGAATGCTTTTGCGATGAATTTCCATAAAAACACCACGTTGTTCTGCAGATGCAGAATGTGCCATTGCTAATAATAGCCCCACTAAAATAATCACTTTTTTCATTTTCGTTATACTATTGATTTTAATCTGCTGCAAAATTACATCTAATATAGTTTTCAACCAAGAGTAAAAGTTTTACGTAAAACTTTTTAATGCGCTGATATTCAATGTAGTATGTATGGGGGGGGGTATATGGAACTTTTACAAGCCCTATTAAAGTTTTACAGGGTTTCAAGAATGGTTACTTTGCTGTATTCTTGTTCAATGCTCATAGTAAGATTATTATTGAATCATTCTTGAAAGTGGCAGTATAATCATCAATCAACACATTTTTTTCTTTACTCTTCAGTTGCAATTCAATAAATTCTTCTTTTTCATAATTGAGTAGGAGATAAATACTATTTAGTAGCTCACATAAGCAAAAGTACCATCATCATAGTCTGCTACAATCAAATAGTATTAACTTTGCATTTCACTCCTAAATGAAATGCAAAGTTACTTCGGACACACTCAGTGAAACACTACCACATTGTACTTCAGGTTCATGAATGGAATATATCTTTTTCCGACTATTACTTCTTTGGGAAAGAATGGTCTCAAAGAGTTCGAGCAATTTGTCGTAGTTGTGATTCTCTTTAAGATTACGCTTCAACTCCCTGACTAATCTTCCGGCTATTGTAC
>ERZ779904.281-NODE-281-length-14334-cov-2.29043_pt1 | contig 14334 bp, 17 predicted proteins | sample MGYA00511549_ERZ779904 | MGnify/ENA primary metagenome ERZ779904 (study PRJEB29588, sample SAMEA2151391) | human gut metagenome | biome: human gut; feature: human-associated habitat; material: faeces | place: Denmark | collected 2008/2010 ...
AACGAATAAAAAGAGGTGAGAATAAATGCCACGAAAAAATACTTGACAAAATTAAGCCCCGCCTGTGATGGAGGGGCTCTTTCATATTCTTCTACACCAATTTCTATCTAGGAATTCCATAAACACCGATAACCGCTGTCGGGTTATTGCCTGGGTGCGTACTTGTATACGCGTGTTGCATAGCGCTTGAATTAATAGTGATATGCGTATCATCAACAACTGTAATTTTAATTGTGGTAGTAGTGATAGCGCCATCTCCATAAACTCCTTGCTGACAAGCGTCATAATTCTGCTTGTCTGTTCTATATGCGAAAATCGGCCCTACTCCCTCAGCTGTCTCAATATATAAAAATCTATAATTTGTCAAACTGTCATTCAATGTAATAGTTGAATTTTTAATTGAACCCGTCCACAGTGTTGTATCCCTGTTCACGCGGTCAGCTTTTGCGCTTGCATTATTAGCGGTCAAAAGTGCGTTGTCTGCTGTGTTCTGTGCGCCAGTAGCATTTTGACTTGCGGTTGTTGCTGTGTCCTGTGCAGTTTTCACTTTCTCTTTCAGTCCTCCGACATCTGTCTGCAAGTCTGTAATAGCAGTGGTATGCGCTTTTACAGTTTTTTCTACTTCGTCAACTCTAGCAATTGCGCTTCCTGCGTTCTGAGTGGCGGTGGTAGCCTTATCATCTGTGCTATGAATAGCTGTATCGATTTTAGTCATATCAGAGTTATAATCTCCTAGATAAGTTGGCTTGTCAGTGCCAATATACTGACTTAAATTGTAATAAGTTGTTTTATTTGTTGAACTCATAATTTTTTGTCCTCCTTTAATTTATAATTTTAACGCTGTTTTGGCGTTACTGTCAAATGTATAAGCACTTAGTGCTTTTGCTTCAAAAGCTGTGACAGTCAGTAATAATGCATCAAACTCTCTCGCTGTGATAGGGTTGTCAAAGTGTAACTCTGCAAGCTGATTGATAACATCTTGATAAAATACATACTCCCCAGTAAACGGACTATGCATATATAAGTTGCTATCTACTCTGAATTTTTTTGCCCCGTATAAGTCAAACTCTGTACAATTAATTGATAAACCATCAAACTCCGTACAAGTTAAATTCAACGAGTCAAATTCATTACAAGTCAAAGCATAATAACGTAGATTATCATACATATCTGCTAACGCTTGGTTCAAGCTTGTTCTATAACCTCTTACAGGGTTCAACACTTCCATATTATTTGGTACATAGTCATTGATATAATCATAGAGTTTTTTCACCTCTGTATCAATATGCGCTCTTGTCTCAGCGTTCAAGTCATATACCAAAATATTCAATGTACTAATTTTATCAAGTAATTGAGTTTGAACTCTATTGATTTTTTCATCAAGTTCCGTGTCTTTAGCGTTCATATCTTCACGGATATTTTTATCCACCTCTGTAATATGGTTATAGATATCAGTGTTAAGTCCATCGACATATGCTTTTAACTCTGCCACTTTTTCATCAGTGTACTGTTGATATGCATTTGTAAAACTGTTGATTGCGTCAATGCACTCATTTACTTTATAGCCGATATAACATAAACATTCATAATAACTCTGTTTATTGCTATACACGCTTGGAACATCACAGCAAAGTAAAGGAAATAAAGGTTTTATATCTCCTGCCATATATCTCACCTCCTTTCACCAAACTTTTAGAAACAAATCTCGACAAGCTTCTACAAGTTCTCGATTGATATTCTGTATTTGCTCGCGATATTCTTCAATTGCTTCACTTGTTGATTTTCCTCTTAATCCTATCTCTTTCGTGTCTCTGTCTCTTTTGCTGTCTTTGTTGTCGTTACCTGTATGGTTATTGTTTGCGGTTGTTGTAGTGTTATTGACAGTCTCGCCCCTATTCATAGAGCTTGCATAGTCTTGCGTGGCTACGGTAACTTGCGGGTTGTCGCTGTCAATATTTTGATAGTTTTGGTTGTTTTTTACCTCGCTGTTTCCTGTATCTGTTGCTTTAGTCGTTGTTTTTTCGTTTCCTTTTTCTGCTTCTGTGATTGTTATATTTACATTTGTAAAAGGGTTGTCATTTTGAATTGCGTTATACAATTTTGTATAATACGGTGTCAATTCATGCATTTTTGCCATGAATGCAGTTTTCCACATACCCAATGTTTCAAAACCTATATAATTATTCCAGTATCTAAGTAAAAAATATGTTTTAAAAGTATACATATCTTTTCTATATTCTGAGTAAAAAGGAAAATCAAAGTCAAAAAATTTATCCTGTGTTTTATCAATAATTATTTGCACAGATAAGTCCATGCTCCATAGTTCTTGGGGTATAATAAAGCTTTCACAAATTTCTTTAACAGTTGTTGTATATTTACTCAATTTCGTCACCCTCTTTCCCTTTTTGCATGTACTTGTCAGGTACATATCCGTTCATCATGGTAGGCAACTCACTGTTGAAGTCAACGGTTACATTGAGACCCCATAATTCATTTATAGTATCCGCACATCTTCTACGTAATGTCAGTCCAACGTTTCTATTTGCTTCAATCTGACCATTGTTACCAGCTGTCTCGCCAGTAACAAGGCGCTCACTTTTCTCTACAGGGTTGCTTTCATAGCCTAAAGATGTTAATACCTGTGACCATAAATCTCTTAATTCCTGCTCACATTTATCCACGATATAAGGTGCTCCCATGTTCAGTGCTTTGATGTCTTTCAAGTTCAATGAATCGGAAAGTTTTATAATGGGTAAATAGTTGTCGTACTCTTCACCTACTATTTCAAAGCTTAATTTTTCATTGTCAGAGGAAGAAAGTACAACAGGTGTACGTTGTGCATACATATTAATACCTTTTGTTTTCCAAGTGTTCGCCATAGCATCTGCATACATTAAAGCTTTATAGTAATACGGCATACTTGAGTAGTTATTCCATAAGATACAACTATTTTCTTTACCATATTCTTCAATATATCCGTTAGGCGTGTAAGCGATTCTATCTTTAGGAATATTATAAATATCGGGTAAGCCGGATAATGAAACTTTCATGAATGCATATCCTGCAATTTTATCCTTGATGAATACGCCCAAACCATTCCAAAAAAGAGTTTGCTCAATATACATAGGTAAAATTTCTTCCGGTAGATTATTCCATGTATATCTACAAATATATCGAAAATATCATAAAAGAATATAGATTTAATTGTTTCAAAATCACTACATTTATTTTTGTTGATATTTCTCTCAAAAACCCTTAACGGATTCCTCATTTATATCCACCTCCCTTATTCGTTGGATAAACTATAATTCCCGATGTCATCAGTATGCCACAAAGTCACTCCGTTATCAAATATATTTCTTAATTTTTTTAATTGGTCTAAGTCGATATTACCAGTAAAACCGCAATGTGATGTTTTTACATAATTCCAGTATGACCGAGAATGTAAGTATGGGGTTGTTATTTTATTAATAGGATAACCGAACTGTTCAAAAAAACTATCAGCCATTTCTGCAAATTGTCTTTTGCATGACATTTCGTAGAAATCAACGCCACACTCTTTGATACCTGTCAGAACATTTTCTGATAACGCTTTACCATGCGTCACACCAGCGTTTCTCGCTCTGTCTGTCTGATTGGCTAACATACCAAGCGCGTCCCAAAAAGCATTTGTTGTTTTACCAAGTCCGTTAATACCTCCCTGTAAACTACCACCTGCCAATCCTGCTATAGCTGAACCTGTTCCTATGGTAGCATCAACAGCGGTATGAACTTGCGATAGAGCAATAGAGCTTTTGTTCTGTGCTAACCATGCTCGATAAGTGTCAGAAGAAAAGGAACACATCGGAAAAGAAGAGTTAATGAGTGCTTCGCTCATTAGTCCATGTCCTAACACTTCACGAGTCTTATAATTTTTCGGTGCTGTCAAGACTTGCGGTAACGTTGCTATTGTTCCATAGCTATCGAACTCAAGGGACTTATCTCGGTTATAGCTATACTCATATCTATAGATATGAGTGTTGCCTTGATTATTGTCAGCCAAACAAAATAACCAAGGGTAAGAGTATAACTTTTTATTTTTCGGTTTGTACCCCTCGAAAACGTTGTCAGAAATTTGCATACTTGTTATTTTCGGTTTAATTTCTTTTCCACCTAAAGCAAGTGTGCATAATTTAGGCGACATAAATAACCCTATGACTGCATCTTGCGCGCCTTGGTTATTATAGTCTTCCAATAATGTGTTAATTCCTTTTAGTCCATCTTCTGTAGTAACATCATAATGCCCTATACTACCCCAGCAATAGACCCCATTTTCCACACGACCCTCAAACCAGCTTTGTTCAGATGTTCCTCGTGTTACAAAAGCGCAACACTCCGTTGGTGTCAAGTCCAATTTTTTGTGCCGTGATACGATTGTTTCGCCTGTTTCGATGTTTACAGGGGTTAGATTTACCCCTATTCCGTCATCACTTCTTGGAATATGATGATACTCTACAAAGCAAGGTTTTATATTTGCATCGTAAAAGTTATTTTGAAAAACATCTAAAGAAAAATTAATCCTAGTTGTTTTTTCTGATAACCATTCGATGGAATCAATAAAGCAAAATACCCACTCATTAGATATGCCACTATTCTGAAAAGCTAAATAATTTAGATTAAGTGCTTTCATTTCTGTGAATGGTACGCGGATATCATAATTTCCTACTTTAATTGGTGCAAGGTGTGACAAGTCAACTCCACTGATATGTTTTCGGTAAGTCTCTAAATGATTTAATAAGTTCTCTTTTGAGTTGTACAGTCTAACGTGTTCATATTCATCAGACCATGGCACTCCACTGTATAATCTCAATTTTGTTTCGGGGTTGCGTGGCGCAACCCCTCCTTGAGATGGTAAATTTATCATATATAAATACCTCTATTAATTATCATGCTTTTGTAAAATTTGCAGTTTTTGTGATAGTCTCGTTTGGTCTGTAAATTGCTTTTAGTACTACTGTCCCTGTCTCGTCAGCTCCTGTGTGTAACAAATGCGTACCGGGTATAACATATGTTTTAGCGGAAGTAGCACCACTATCGACTTCCAGTGATACTAAATTTGGGTGGTATGTCCCTGTTCCACCTGTAACCGTTATTTCGACTTCCTGTGTTTGTCCTGCTGTATAAGTTCCAGCTGTGACACTAAGTGTAGGCGTATCAACAACTTTATCAGTCGTAAATACTCGGATTGGATAGAACGGACTTGCACTTACCATTTCTACTTGCGTATACATGTAGTTCCAAGATAATACATTCGGAAGTCGCTGGTCAGTCATCTCTTTGAACTGGTCGCGCACATTGAAGAATCGAACGTCACAGAGAACGCCCTGTATTGCATCATTAGCAAATTTGTCTACAATTACTGTCTGCACAGATACGTCTGCTTTGTCCATATGGAACGCATACGCTAAAGCGTCTACGCTAATCTGAGCATTTACCTCCGGCGTTGTAATCCAAATAAGGTTAGTCGGCAAAGCGTGAGAGGTTGCCCCTGCTGGATTGTTTTCCGGCAACGGAAAACCAAACTCTCCGACCGCTCTTTTAACCTCAATCAATAATTTTTTCGCTGATGCTTCATCTACAATCGCGTCAATGGTTACTGCTGGAAGCACCTCTTTTTCATAACCCACATTAATCAAATCACGCATAGCAAGGTATTCATCCCAGTTCGCACCCGTGATGGCACTCTCCATTTTTGCCATAATCATGTCACGGATTCCATACTCACTCGTAAAAGCTTTTCTGAGGTTGTCATATGTAATCGTGACAGGGTACTGGATTTCAAGATTGATATTATGGAATACGCTCATAATGTAAGACTGATACTGCTGGAATGCGAATTTAAAATCTGCCTGAGAATCATAGACACGTCCTTTACACATATTCACGTATGTTTCTTCATGTGTTTCTCCATAACGCATAGGCTCTTTTTTGAACCTTGCTAACGGGTTTCTCCATGCGATACTATCTACGGTCTGCATTCCGATACGGTTAATCAGTGATGGAACGATTTCATTTCTAACAGGGGCAAAATTAAGAATGTTATCATATACACCCTGTAAGTTGTCTGAGACTTCTACAGGCAAATGGTTCTGAACTTCAAAAGAAAGCTCCTGCTTTACAGCTTTTAATATATTTTTATTTGTTGCTTCTGCCATTTATAATAGCACCCCCTTATTCTGTCTTACCGTTAAAGTCCAAATCTTCTACGGTAATTGTTTCTTCTTTTTCATCTTTCTTTTCTTCGTTACCTGCATTAGTGGATGATTCTTTCATGCGCTCTTTAAATCGTTTTTTGTACTCGCTTTCTAGTTTCATATACTTATCTTTCCATTCGCTGTCGGTTTCACCGCTTCTTTCACTCGCATAATTCTGTAAGGTTTCAATAGCATCACCGTGTTCTTCGACGCCTGTAATTGCGTCTATTAATTCGTTTAAAGCTTCTTCAAAATCCATATAATAGTTTACCTCCTTATATTTAGTGTCACCCTTTTACAGTTTTCATTATATCACCACGGCATAAAAAAGTAAAGTGACATTTTTGTTTTTCTTGAATGAGGGTGAATTGGATATGGAGATAACATCTGTAAATATGCGTACCATTTTAATGCGTTCTTTTTACGCTCCTCTTCTTTTTCCACTCCTGCACGCTCGAAATTTTTTAGAAATACTGACGCTAGATAATCGGGTTCTTTTGTGGACTTCCGAAACTCTTCCCATGATATCGGATATTTCGTTGTCTCAATCCACTGTCCACTGCTAACGGTTTCTTCATCAAGCCAAACACATTGGTAGTACCCGTCTGTAATATCATACCCGTGAGCGTTCGCCCAGTCTGTGTAGACTGTTGCTGGTGTCCACTGAACTAACCCGTAACCACCGTTATAGTTTCCCTCTTTTAGCGACTGCCATAACTCGGGGTTAATATTGGACTCTATCTCCATGTTTCCTAACATTCCAGCTATTGAATTTAATGTGAAATCTTTGAAGAACATTGTGCTATAGAATACATAAGCGTTATTCTTCATTTCATCTTCTGTAAGATAACGGTTTCCATGAACCCATTCAAGGGTCATTCCTGCACTATCGCCATAGCGATATATTTTAGTCCAAGCTGACGGTTTCGCTATATATGTATTAATGCTGACCTGTTCGGTCAATGGATAACGCCCACTGTGTGCGCCCATTGTAATACCTCCGTTACCTGCTCCTGCCCCTTGATACACAAATTCAGTGTGACCGCTACGCCATACCACGTCCCCAGCTTGCCACGCTTCGTTAATATTTATTTCTTTGAACCCTGCCTGTAATAGATATCCCTCCTCTGTCCTTGTCGTAAACCATGGGTTCACTGAGAAAAATCCTGCTTCTGTCAATGCTTTTGAGATAAAAGAACTGCAATCATAATAAGTAATACCATTCACAGTCTGACCTCTTCTGTATTGCTGTGAATAACCAATATTAGGAGCATTGCACGCATTGACCGCCCACTGATACGCTACATTGATATTTGGCATTTTTACAGACCTCCTTAAAAATGTTTCACGTGAAACATTTTTGTTCCACGTGAATAAAAACTAAATCATGTATAACATATCTTTCGCGTAAACGAATTCAGTCCCACAAGCGCGTGCCAATCCTCTTCCAAATGTTCCAGGGCATTCGACACCGTTCGGGTCTTTTCCCTGTAACAGGCATAAGATTTCAAGAGCTGTAACAAGATACTGCGTTTCTCCACGCTTTACATAATGCTTTCCTGCTTTTGCTAAAGTCTTTCTCCCTACAATACCATCCTCCACAAGTGTTTTACCGTAGTCTGCGTTCATGGCTCTTTGTACTACGCGAACTGCCATTCTTTTCGTATTTCTGCCTGCAATACCATCAACTGCAATTTTAACGCCTGTGAAATTGATAGCGTGCTGTTGTCCTAGAGCGATTAATTCATTTCTGAGTTTTTCATGTGTAGTGGCAGTCTGTGGTGTAGTAGGTGTAGAACTTGAAACTGCATAGTCTTTGTATACATGATTCACATCACATCTACCGTTAATACCATCAACAGACCCATTGCTGGAATACTGCCATATGTCCACATTATCTACGCCTAACACATTAGAGTAACGAGCAATCCATAAATCATAGCCCCATGTTTCACCAATGTAATTCTCGAACCATGATTTACTAGCATATATCCCAGCCTTATATCCATTCGTTAACATAGCGTCACAAAACCGCTTTGCGTTGTGCTTTGCGACTCCTTGCGTTCCTTTTTCTTCACTGTCGAAAAATACAGGTAGATTAGGCGTGTGACCTTGTAACAATCTAAGACAGTGTCTAATTTCACCCTCAATTTTTGAAGTTGTTTTTGCGTAGGAATAGAAATATACACCGTATGGAATACCCAATCTTTCACATTCACTTACATTTCGATTCCATTGTTTATCGTCCTGTGATGTCATATCCTGCCCATAACCGCAACGAATGATAACATAGTCCACGGCATTTTTTAACCGTTCAAAATCAATAACCCCGTTGTGATAAGAAATGTCTACTGCTTTTTTTACTGTCATGTTTAACCCTCTCTTTTCTGTTCAAATGTATCGCATATTCTTTGAAGTGCAAGCGTGTTGTTGTTCAAAGCTTCTGTGATATCTTCCATTTCTTTTTTGTGTGCTTCATTTAGATTGTCTACGCGTACGTCGTTTTTATCATCTCTGTATTTAACATACCACATTGACGCAACCGCAACAACTGTAGGTAGACCCAATGTGTTAATGGCTGTCATTACTTCCTGCATATTATCACCTCCTTTTTATATATCATAGCACAAATAAAACTGCTTGTAAATAAAAAATGTTTCACGTGAAACATTATCCACGTGAAACATATTGTACGTTACAAAATAATCGAATCAAAGGGAACGCAACGCCAAAAATTGATATCAGACTACTTGTCTATGTGCGCGTATATCAATTACAATGCTCGTATTATTTTGGGTACATTGTAATTATAGCATGCATAATTTAAAATGTCAATGTTTCACGTGAAACATTAAAAAGATATGACATCAAATATCATATTCTTACATTCTAAATTTTCAAATAAAAGTAAACCTCTATTAAAATATTCTCGTAGCATCGTTACAATATAATGAGTTGAATTTACACGGATAGCTGTGTTATCGATAACGTCAGTTTTTGTAAAGCATATCCTTACTGGAAAACTGTCGTCAGCACCAGTTGATATATACATATAAGTATCGTATCTTCTCACGTTATACATTTTTTCATTAAATCTAATTGTACAAATATATCGCGATTGGCCACTAGGTTTACCTATTAAGCAATCATTGTCATTCAAATATTTATTTTCACTAGCGTATTCATTATAACTTGCACCTTGAAATGCCCTAGCTATACCACTTTCTTTATATGCTGTTGAAGCATTTTCATTATAAGTTCGTTCAAATACCCAACCGTCACCGCGTAAAAATTTAGTGTTATGTTTTAACATTTTATTTATACCAAAAACGTTATAATAAGGGTTCAATAATGACACGGTATTAGAAGCCATATACAGCATAACTCTTCTATGCTGCTTCCCATGACCTGCGCTAATAGTTGTGAGCAATGATAAAAGCTTATTTACTTCGTTTGGCAAATATACGTTATCTTCGTCTTGATATTCGTCAAAAAATACAGAACGAATATTTACAAATAATCCACGCATTTTTTTATATTTTCTTGCGACAGATAAAGATAAACAATATCCGCATGGTTCTTCATTCAGATATAATTGTATCAATGACCCATTCATCAAACTCTTTTCAGTCATTACATAACCATCAAATTTTTCAGATATATCTCCAAAATACGTGTCAGCACAGTTTTTCATATCAATAACATTTCGATATAAATATATAAATTGATTTTCGGGTCTATATTTATCTTTTAAAAAATCAGAAACTTGTCTACACTTAATGGAATAGCTTTTGCCTGCCGTTCTATTACCATCTACAATATAAATATCCGGGATTTTGCCGTTTTTATCTTTCAATGTTAATAATCTATCGCAATGATAATAACCATCATTTTCCATTTTTAAAACCTCCTTAATGTTTCACGTGAAACATGTATTTTTTAAAAAAAAGGAGTGGCGTATAGCCACCCCCTTTAGAAGAAGAGAACATAAAATGGTATTCTCACGGCATCATGTTATAAATTTGATACGTCTAAGGTGCAATTGATATAATCGCGTCCTGCTTTTGTCTTTCCACTAATTTTAATGATAGAAAATTTTTCGCCCTCCATCACATTTTCAATGTCTTTCAAAGACTGTCTAAAAGTTGCAGACTGTCCGGAATATACTTTCTTCTCCGGTGTAATAATGCTTAGAATTTCCTGTATGTCTCCATTATCTTTGATATCATTAAAAATGATATAGCCATCAACTGGGATTGATTCTCCGTCATCGATATTTTTTAATGGCTCAATGTCTGGTGCTGTAGTCATAAGATATTTTTCCACCTTTGTGAACTCTCTACTCATTTCTTTAATTTCTATCATAATAATTTCCTCCTATTTTTCCTGCTAATCTTCCTTTTTCATTTCCTGCAATTCTGCTTCAGTAACAATTTTTTCGCTCTTGACATCTGAATTGAGTAAGAACTGTTCATCAGTCATGACACGTTTTTCCAGTTTAAATTTGATGTCTAAAATTGAAACAATGTCACCTTTATACTGCTTTTCAATCAAGATTTCCGCTTTTTCTCTTGTCTTACAATTTGCGAGTTTATCGTCAAAGCAATCTTTCTTGATTTCACCTGTCTCCTTGTCTTTGTAGATTCTTTCCACAGATACTTCTGCCGTTACTAATGTCCTTGTAAACATCTTTTTTCCTCCTTTTTTCTGCTTTTTTTTGTTGGTGTGAATTGTAATGTAATATGTTTTATTTATTACATTATTATAATAGCACAACAACTAAATATAGTCAAGTATTATATTATAATTTTTTATCTTTTTGTTCGTGTATATTGAAGTCTTTATTTCTTAATACAATACCGCCTTTTACTCGCTCTGCTTTTAAGTTACAAGTGTTCATACTAAGACCAGTGGATAACTCAGATATGTCTCGTCCATCTTCGATAAATTTTCTTTTAGCTTGACTACTCATTCCACAGGCTTTTATATCAAGATAAGGCTCGCATGGTATATGATTCTCTTCAATAATATGCTCTGCATAAGTTTTCTGTCTTTCATAATACGCAAAATCAAATGTACTTTCGCATTTCCAACAACAAAAATTAGTAGAATGCTCCACAACCTTTTCTGCTTTTTCTGTACCTATAATATGTATCGAGTCCGTATCAGCGTAACAAAATCGGTCATAATTTGCCATAGCATGACGTATAGTAAAATTCATAGCATAAGAAGTAATAGCACTACCAATTGGAATATACCCGACTTTCTTTTCATGTTCCTCATGTAGTGTAAATCTTATAATACCATCATCATCAAGATAAGGCTCTTTGTAAGATGAGTTATCCGACATAGCAAATTTTCCATAGAGGTTATTTAAAAATAGTTTCGCTTTTTGTCTTTTAAAACCTTTTGATGTTCTTTTTTCTTCTCCGTATTTGTCTATATATTCATCAAAAAATCCTTGTCTAGCATAGAACCATATGTAATCATAAATTACCAAATCATAAATATCATAAGTTTCTTGGAACAACGCCCAGTCAGTGCAAGTCATAGTTAGAGTGACATTAGTATCATGCATTTGTCCGTCAATATCACGGTAATATCGATAATATTCGCCTTTATACCGTACATTAGAAGTATATAAATTTTCATTTGATTTGTATAAAGCACTATTCCTAATATGTAACCATGGAAATGCCCCTGCTTTTAACTGAAATCTACAATTGAAACGAATAAAAAAATATTTATTAGTAGACCTTATCAATTCATCGGGTGGAGACCCTCTGTGATATTCTCCATGACCGAACGGGTATTTATTCCCACTAATGCTATGCATCATAGACGGGTACAAAGAGTTTACATCATATACTAATCCCTCCCCCACTACCATATGCGCGTAACGTGGATTGACGTAGCACCAGCCTCCGTGATATGATTTGTGAATATAGTCCCACTGATTCCATACACCTGTGATAGATTCGTCTATATAATCTTCTCTAATATCGGGAAATAACTTATCATATTGTTTAGCATCATAAAAACCTTTAAATTCTGATAGACAGCATGAACCTATTGTTAGTTTATCATGATTTTCATTGAACATCATTTCAAGTGCTTCTTTTAATACTAATACATCATTTTCAATATACTTTTTCTCATTTTCAGATATATCACAATAAGCGTATCTCTCGCCCTCATATTCCATGTCTAGCTTTTGGTGCTTTGTGCCAAATGATTTTCCGATATTTTTTAATGAAGAGGGCATAAGCTTTAAAGAGTTTCGGATTTCTAAAAAAGTCTTGTTCCATTTTAATTTAATCCAATACCAGGAACCCATATCAGATATACAAGTTTGAAATTCTTTTGATTTCATTTCTTTATCTTTACAATGTACCCATTCCCAACCCTCTTTTAATAGAAAATCTACTATAAAAGAACCGTCAAATGCAAGATTATGAAAGTATAATATATTGTTACCTCTCATTGTCAAAAATCTATTTAAAAAATCTCTTATCGAATGAGTTATTGTTACTGTTTCGGTTTCGTCATATAAGGCCACGTAAGCTCCACTCCACACTTCTGTACTATCTTGCTTTTTACCTTTTTCTTGCTCCACCTTTTCACCCCATACGGTAGTCTCAAAATCGCACGCCCAAAAAGTAATACTCTTTTTACGTGGCATTTATTCTCACCTCTTTTTATTCGTTCTCAATAACAATATCTTGCTCTTGCAAAAATTCTTGAAAATCTTCTGTTGTGCTAATAACGCCCATTCTATGCAAAATGTTCCAAAATACAGCGTCAACCGTAGCTTTGTCCATGTATGGCTCTGTTGGAAATGCTTCGCTTTCTTTTGTGTATGTGTAAGCAAATAACGCCCTTTCTTTCTCCGACGCATTAGATAATATAGCGTCTGTTTTTTGCCTTAAATAATCAGTTGTTTTTGGCACAAAACTCTCTAAAGAATCATACCACGAATCAATAATTGCTTCGTAATCTAATACAGGTATTGCTATATTGACTTTAATACCGTTCTTTTGTAGTGCTTTTAATTCCTTAATATCAGTATAACCTTGCATTCTAGCATATTCTTGTTCCTGTGGTGTCAGTTTTATAAAAACTCTGTTTCTTTCAAGTGTATGTTTACGTCCATACTCTTTAGAGCTTATAACCTCACCTGTAAGCATATCAACAACCGACGCATTTTTTCGTATTTCTTTTGCATTCTGTTTTTTAATTCTATTAATAGAAGATTGCGTAGGGTTTTTTACTCGCTTGATTGCCTTTACCTGTACCCCTTGTTTTTGTTGATTTCTGACACGAGATAAATATTTATTATATTCTTTAGAATATTCTTTCTGTATAAGAAAAGCTTTTGTTTTTTTCTTTTTTATACGTTTATTAGCCATCTTTTAATCCACATCCTTTTCCACTTTTCTTAATAGCAAGCCATGTGGTACGCGCGTGTATTCGATACTATCACCCGGATGAATGTCTAAATCTCGAATTGCTTCTTTTGGTATCATGACGCGGGCGGTGTAGCCGCCTGTGCCACCTTTCGTAAACATTACTTTATAGCGCAATAATTTATTTGTTAATTTTGCCATGTTTTTTTCCTCCTTATAAAATATTAAATACTTTCCATGTGAACTCTGAAAAATGTTCTGCTATAAATGATACAGAAGATAAGAAAAGATATAGCAAAAAGGTTGCCATTATTATGACTGATAAGATTGCTAAGAAAGAGGATATTTTTTCTAATTTGGTGTATGGTTCTTTTTCTTCTGCTTGTATATGCCTTTTTATCCAGTCTATTTCAGATTCGTGTACTGTTTCACGTGAAACATTTAAATCGTCTAGTTTATTTAATGTAACTACTACCATATTTTCGTTACATAAATGAGTTTCTGTATGACCGTCAAAGTCTGTATACACATTTTCATGTGTTTCTAAATTTTCAACCCAATATGGCGGGTCTACAAATAAGGCTATGTAATTGTTTAGTGAATTTTCAGTATAGAAGTCATGGAGTTGTATTCCAAAATCTGTGATGTTATGTAGTCTGTATTTAATCATTTATTTTCTTCCTCCTTATTTTTAC
>ERZ779904.287-NODE-287-length-14134-cov-2.37631_pt1 | contig 14134 bp, 9 predicted proteins | sample MGYA00511549_ERZ779904 | MGnify/ENA primary metagenome ERZ779904 (study PRJEB29588, sample SAMEA2151391) | human gut metagenome | biome: human gut; feature: human-associated habitat; material: faeces | place: Denmark | collected 2008/2010 ...
CCCGGCAGCCATAATGACCTGACTGTCGTAACCTGGCATATCCCATGGGATTGGAGTTACAAAGCTGTCAACCGGTGCAGCCGCCTGAATTCCTTCACAGAATGCCTGGATATATTCCGGTTTTCCAAATTCTACTGCCTGAATGATATCATAACGAGGTTCTGTGGCATTCGGAACAGATTTAAAATGCAGGCGTTCATAGACATTAGCGGCAAAGATGGCGCCTTTTAATGCAGCTGCAGTTACAGTTGGTGCTAAAAACAGTCCCTGTGCGATTGGACGGGTTGCGTTCAAAGATGCACCGACTTCCTTTCCAAGTCCTGGTGTTGTAAGACGGTACGCGCAGTTTTCAATATATTCTTTCTTACCGCAGATATATCCGCCGATTGGAGCAAGTCCGCCACCCGGATTCTTAATCAGGGAACCGACAACCATATCTGCACCGACATCGGATGGCTCAATTGTCTCAACGAATTCGCCGTAGCAGTTATCAACCATACAGATCACGTCTGGCTTGATGGATTTCACAAATGCAATCAGTTCACCAATCTGTTCGACTGAAAGGGTTGGACGTACATCGTATCCCTTGGAACGCTGGATCTCGATCAGCTTTGTCTTCTCGTTGATGTTTTTCTTAATGTTATCATAGTCAAAACTGCCATCTGGCAATAAATCAACTTTGCGGAATGTAATGCCGAATTCGGCAAGAGATCCCTTGGATTCCCGGATACCAATAACTCCCTCTAAAGTATCATACACTTTTCCAACCGGGGACAAGATTTCATCGCCCGGACGCAAATTTGCGGACAGGGCAATGGATAGTGCATGGGTACCACAGGTAATCTGCTGACGTACCAATGCGTCCTCGGTGTGAAATACATGGGCGTAAATCTCTTCGACTGCTTCTCTTCCGCGGTCGTTGTAGCCGTATCCGGTCGTACCATTCAAATGGGACTCTGAAAATCCAGCTTTCTGCATAGCAGAGATTACCTTAATCTGGTTTTGTTCTGCAATGCGGTCGATCTCCTGAAATCTTGGAAGCAATGCCTGTTCGGTTGCTTCGCAGAAATCGTAGACCGATTCCTTGATGCCAAGACTTAAATAATAGTTTTTAATTTCATCGGTTGCACTCATAATATTCTCCTGTAATTGATCATTGCAAAATTATCGTATATTTTTCTCTGCAAGATGCGTCATGATTGCATCTTCCAGCTTCTGGTCTGCGTTTAAGATATCCTTGTCGAGCCAGATTACGTCCCGTTCCCGCCGAAACCAGGTAAGCTGACGCTTTGCAAAGTGTCTGGTGTCGCGTTTTAATATCCGGATGGCTTCTGGAAGATCGTATTCGCCGTTCAGATATCCAAGGATTTCTTTATATCCAATCCCCTGCATGCTTGTATCCTCTGTGGTTAAATGGTAGGTGTCGACTAAAGAACGAACTTCTTCCACAAGCCCGGAGGCAAGCATTTCGTCAATGCGCTGCTCGATTGTCTCATACAAGGCTGCACGGTTTCTTGTCAGCACAAAATATGCAAAGTTATATGGAGACGTCTTCTCACGCTCGATCTCATTGTGTGTCGAAAATTTCTTTCCAGTCTGATGGAAATATTCCAATGCCCGGATCACACGTTGCCGGTTATTGGCATGGATTGCTGCGGCGGATTCCGGATCACATTCTGCAAGCATCGTGTGCAGACAATCGTTTCCCTTTTCGTCTCCAAGGGTTTCTAATTCTTTTCGGTAGCCATCCTCGGTTTCTTCATCAAAGGAAATATCATATAAAAGAGCTTGAATATAAAATCCCGTTCCTCCAGTGATGATCGGGATATGTCCGCGCTCATAGATACCAGCCATCGCTTCTTCTGCATATTTCTTGAATTCCATAACATTAAAACTGTCCTTTGGTTCTAAGATATCAATCAGATGATGCGGGATGCCCTGCATTTCTTCTGGTGGAATCTTCGCTGAACCGATATCAAAATGTTTGTACACCTGAATGGAATCGGCGGATACGATCTCTCCGCCTACATTGTTTGCAAGCTTTAAGGAAAGCGCTGTCTTTCCGACTGCGGTTGGGCCGGTCAGTATGATTAAATTGTTCTTTTTTTCTGTATTTGTCATAATTGATGTAGGTATTGTTTCATTTTGTGTGTTCGTCCGCAAGGATTATGAAACGATACGGTGGAATTTCTTTTCCAGTTCGGTCTTACTCATAGAGATGATGGTTGGTCTGCCGTGTGGACACGTATATGGGTTTTCCAGACTGAGCAGCTTGTCAACCAAGGCATCAATTTCCTGAAAGGATAACTTCATATTTCCCTTTACTGCCGCTTTACATGCCATAGTAGATAATTTCTTGACAAAAATATCATTCGACATGTAACCGGAATTCTGAATCAGGGAGCCGACAAACTCTAAGAACATATCCCGTCCATGCAGACCAAAAAGGTTGGATGGAATTGCGTTGATCTTGAATTCATTGCCGCCAAATTCCTCGATATCATAGCCAATTTTCATAAACAAATCAAAGTTATCTAAGATTGCCTGCCGCTCTGCATAGGTAACGGTAATTACCATAGGCGGTAAGAGCTGCTGGGAAAACACCTGTTTATTCTTGAGGTTTTCCATCAGTTCTTCGTATTTTACCTTCTCATGTGCGGCATGCTGATCCATGATATAAAGATTGTCATTGTATTCAATCAGCCAGTATGTCTCAAATACCTGACCGATCACACGGTGCGAAAGCCGCGCTTTTTCCGTCAGAAAATCATCGTCAAAGAGCGTTTCCTGCTTGCCAACCGTGTATTTGTAGGCTGCTGAATTTTTGTCCATTTTAGACAGATCCGGCTTGTTGGATGGTTCCGCTGGCTGGACCTGTGTTGGCTCAGAATTGTCTGGCTGAGACGTTGTACTATTCTGTTGCACAGTCTGAGACGCGGTTGCTGCGTAATTGCCCTGCCGTACTGCCTGAGCAGTTGTTGAACCGCCCTGCTGCTGTATTGGCTGAGCTGAAGTGGTTGATTTGTTCGGCTGCGGTGCTTGTGCAGATGGTGCATATACAACGCCATCGTCGGCAACCATATCAGCGATGTTCGGGAGCGGTGTCCCATTCTTGGCAGCTTCCTGCTCTTCTGCTTTCCGAAGAGATTCCAGAATCTTGTAAGTCGGACTGTAGCTTCCGGCACGGACGTTTTTCTGTGGAATTGTCTGTGACTGTGCCCGTCTCACCTCAAAAGGCTCTGCGGGTTTTTGCTCCGGGTGGGAAATCACAGGGGAGGCAATTGGTTTTTCTCCCTCTTTCGGTATGATCTCCTTGTGGGTCAGAGCCAGCTTTACGGCTGTACAACAGACCTCAAACAGCTTCTTCTCGTTATCATATTTGAATTCCATCTTGGTCGGATGGACATTGACATCGCATTTTTCCTGTGGCAGATCCAGATACAGCACGGTAAATGGAAATTTGTGCTGCATTACAAAGGTACGGTAACCTTCTTCAATCGCGCGGTTTACGACGTTGCTTTTAATGTACCGGTGATTGATAAAATAATTTTCAAGTCCACGGTTTCCTCTTGCGATAAAAGGCTTGCCGATAAATCCAGACAGATGAATATCACCGTCAGTGTAATCAATTGGAATCAGATTGGCAGTGATATCTCTGCCGTATAACTGATAGATTGTATCCTTCAGCTTTCCGTTTCCGGAAGTATCAATACGTGTCTGTCCGTTTGCAATCAGTTTAAAGGATATTTCCGGATGTGACAGTGCAATTCGCGTCAAAAGGTCAAAAATATAGGAACCTTCTGTCATGGCAGACTTCAAAAACTTCTTACGTGCCGGTGTATTGAAAAACAAATTCCGAACAACAATCGTGGTGCCGTTTGGCACACCGACATCTTTGTATTCGATTTCCTTTCCACCGTGGATGACATATTTGATTCCAGTCAGGTCGGTCGCGGTTTTTGTGATCATTTCCGTCTGTGAGACGGCTGCAATCGTAGAAAGTGCCTCACCACGGAAACCAAGCGACAGGATGGAATTTAAGTCTTCCGCATGTTCAATCTTACTTGTTGCATGACGCATATATGCCATGCGCACTTCTTCCTTTGGAATGCCGCAACCGTTATCGGTCACGCGGATAAAGGAAGTTCCGCCGTCCTTAATCTCAACGGTCACTGCGGTGGAGCCAGCATCAATGGCATTTTCCAAAAGCTCCTTTACGACAGAGGATGGACGTTCAATAACTTCGCCGGCTGCAATTTTATCGATGGTCGCTTTATCTAATACTCTAATCATATGTTATGTACCCTCATAGTTGTTCATAAACAATGGCATCGGTTACTGCTGTTTCAGACGTTCCTGTAATTCCTGCAAGTATAACATTGCCTTGATCGGTGTCATATTATTCAGATCCATCGTTTTTAACTCGTTGGCAATCGTCATCTCCACAGGGGAAGAAAACAGAGAAAGCTGTTCATAGTCCGAAGATCTTGTCTCTTTTTTCTTTGGTTGCTCAGAAAGTGCCGGCTTGATGTCGATATCTTTTACCTTCGTTGTGATATCGGAGTCAATCAGCTCATTGCAGATTTCGCGTGCCCGTTTCAAAACTGGTTCTGGCACACCGGCAAGTCTGGCTACCTGTATACCATAACTCTGGTCTGCACCACCCTTGATAATCTTGCGGAGGAACACAATGTCGTCGCCCTCTTCCTGTACAGCAATACAGAAATTATTGACGGAGGAAAGCTTTCCTTCTAATTCTGTCAGCTCATGATAATGCGTTGCAAATAATGTCTTTGCGCCTAATATGTTTGGATCGGCAATGTATTCAACAACTGCCCATGCAATCGAAAGACCGTCGAAAGTGGATGTACCACGTCCGATCTCATCTAAGATAAGAAGGCTGTCTTTCGTTGCGTTGCGTAGGATATTTGCAACTTCATTCATTTCGATCATAAATGTTGATTGTCCGCTTGCGAGGTCGTCCGATGCACCGACACGGGTAAATATCCGGTCACAGAGTCCAATATTCGCCGACTCTGCAGGGACAAAGGAACCAATCTGGGCCATCAGCGTGATCAATGCAGTCTGACGCATATAGGTGGATTTACCTGCCATATTAGGTCCGGTAATGATCGAGATACGGCTTTCGGCATTATTCAGGTAAGTATCATTTTCCACGAAGCTGTCGTTTGCAAGCATTTTCTCAACAACCGGATGTCTGCCGCCTTTGATATCAATCACGCCATCGGTATTTAAGGATGGACGGACATAATTGTTCTTGTCAGCGACATATGCAAGAGAACAAAGGGCGTCTAATTCTGCAATGTATCCAGCCATCTTTTGTACACGGACAAGGGCTGCGGCAAGTTTTTCTCTTAATTCCACATAGCAGTCGTATTCGAGCGCATATAGCTTATCCTCTGCGCCAAGAATCTTGCCAGAAAGAGTATTTAATTCATCTGTCGTAAAACGTTCGGCGTTTACCAGCGTCTGTTTGCGGATGAAATAATCTGGAACTAAGGATTTGAATGAATTTGTCACCTCAAAATAATAGTCAAAGACCTTGTTATATTTGATTTTCAGACCTTTAATTCCTGTTTTTTCCCGTTCTTTTGACTCCAGATCCGCCAGCCATGTCTTACATTCGGTTTTTGCCAGACGCAGCTCGTCAATCTCGTCGCGGTATCCCTGTTTGAAGATACCACCTTCCTTGATAGAAACCGGAGGTTCTTCCACGATTGCCTGTTCGAGCAGATCATACAGATCTTCCAGACTATCGTAATCCTCGTAAATTTCATTGATACGTTCACAAGGAAGCTCACGGAGCAGATTATAAATATCCGGCAGATATTGAATGGATGTCTTGAAAGCGAGTAAATCCCTTGGATTGGCAGTCTTCAGTGCGATTCGTGTCAGTAGACGCTCCAGATCGTAAATCGTATTCAAATATTCGCGCAGTTCTTCCCGAACGATCAGCTCTTTGTTGATCGCTTCGATTGCATCCAGACGTTTTTCAATCGCATCCTTATATAAGAGTGGCTGTTCGACAAATTCACGCAGTTTTCTGGCACCCATTGCAGTTTTTGTCTTATCGAGTACCCAAAGCAGAGAACCACGCTTCTGCTTATCCCGCAAGGTTTCAGTAAGTTCCAGATTCCGTCTGGTTGCGGAATCCAAAATCATAAAGGAATCCACAGAATACGTCTCGATATGGTTGATATGTGACAGGGAACTCATCTGTGTTTCATGCAGATACTGCATCAATGCACCACAGGAAGCAACACAAGCCGGGCTGTCCTTTAACCCGAGTCCCTCGATACTGTTGATGTGAAACTGACGCTTTAATGTTTCTTCGTCTGTTTCTAAGTTAAAATAATAGTCCGGTGCTTCGGTATGAGATACCTGCAACCGCTCACATACGGCGTGAATCTCCTCTACCTGTTCTACGCCAGCCTGATATAATACCTCGGATGGCTGGAATTTATTGATCTCATCAACGACCTTTTCTGCCTGTTGTATCTGGCAGGTCTTAAATACACCAGTTGACAGATCCGTAACGGAGATACCATAGTTTTTCCCAACATAGGAAATACACATCAGGTAATTGTTCTTGGACTCTTCCAGACTTTCGGAAGACAAATTGGTACCCGGTGTTACAATCCGTATGACCTCACGCTTTACAAGTCCTTTGGCAAGCTTGGGATCTTCGACCTGCTCGCCGATTGCTACCTTGTAGCCTTTTTTTACAAGCTGATTGATATAAGTATCTGCTGCATGAAATGGAATCCCACACATCGGTGCCCGCTCTTCCATACCGCAGTCTTTTCCGGTTAGTGTAATTTCAAGTTCCTTGGATGCTAAGATTGCATCATCAAAGAACATCTCATAGAAATCACCGAGACGGTAAAATAAAATACAGTCTTTATATTTTTCTTTAGTTGCAACATATTGCTCCATCATAGGAGATAGCTTTGCCACGCCAATCACCCAATCCTTTCACCCATGAAGTAAAATCCCTTACAGTCTGTCAGCTTTACATCGACAGTCGTTCCGATCATATCGGCAGTTCCCGGAAAATGTACCGTTACATTCTCTTCGGTTCGTCCGGTTACAAGTGATGCATCGTGATGATTTACTTCCTCCACAAGCACAGGCTTTACCTGATCAGCAAACCGCTTGATCTGTGCATTCGAAATCTCGTTGACTAATGTCAGAAGACGGTTAAAACGTTCCTTGATGACATCTTCCGGCACCTGATTATCCATTGTTGCAGCCGGTGTTCCGGTGCGCTTGGAGTAGATAAATGTAAACGCCTGATCATATTTTACTTTACGGATAATATCCAGTGTATCCTCGAAATCTTCTTCTGTCTCACCCGGAAATCCGACGATGATATCGGTTGTCAGGGAGATGTTCGGCATCTTGGCACGAATCCGGTCAACTAACGCAAGGTACTGTTCCTTCGTATAGCGACGGTTCATGCGTGTTAATATGTTAGTGGAACCTGATTGTACAGGCAGATGCAGATGCTTGCAGATCTTCGGCTCTTCTGCCATTACCTCAATCAGCTCATCTGACAGATCTTTCGGATGACTGGTCATGAAGCGTACACGCTTGATGCCGTCAATTTTGCACACTTCCGTAAGCAGCTGTGGAAATGTTACACGATCTTTCTCGTCCACTTCAACAATCTTTCCGTCCTTGTAATCATAGATATTGCCATAGGAATTTACATTCTGACCAAGCAGCATAACTTCGGAAATTCCCTGCTTGGCAAGTGCTTCTACCTCTGCCAGAATCTCTTCTTTCTTGCGGCTCTGTTCACGTCCGCGTACATATGGCACGATACAGTACGTACAGAAATTGTTGCATCCGTACATGATATTGACGCCGGACTTAAATGTATATTTCCGCTTTCTAGGAAGCTGTTCGACGGTCTGTTTTGTCTCATCTAAGACTTCGATTGTCTGCTTGCCTGTCTCTAAATAGCTGTAAATAAGCTCTGCTAATTTGTAGATGTTATGTGTGCCGAAGATAATATTTACGAATTTATACTTCTGTTTCAATGTCTCAATGACATGTGGCTCCTGCATCATGCAGCCACACAGACACACGATCATGTCTTTGTTTTTGTTCTTTAATGTCTTGACGTGGCCGAGATGTCCGTATAATTTCTGATTCGCATTCTCGCGAATCGTACATGTATTAAAGATTACAAAGTCAGCTGCCTCGTCGTCCACTTCTTCATATCCGATCTCATCCATGATGCCTTTGAGCTTCTCTGAGTCGTGGGAATTCATCTGACATCCAAAGGTCTGGATGTTGTAGGTAAGTGGTCGATTCAATGCTGCCTTTTTCTCAAGTACAAGTGTTTTGCACTGGTTCATGAAATAGTATTGTCTATCCGGCTCCATAGTTGGAATTGACACGCTGTTCATTTGTATTTCCTCTTTCTTATATAATTTGTGGGTGTATGTATTCCAATCCCACAATTAAATTATTATATAAGAAATCGGTTTAACTTTCAACCGATATGGCAGGAAATTTATTGAAAAAAGCCGGAAGGTTTTACGTTCCGGCTTCAAATAAGGTATGGTATGGAATTTATTTATAATGGGGCTGCGTAGTAAGGAATTACCAGCTTGGCTCCACGATAAATCGTATCATCGGTCAGGTTGTTAATAAACTTGACTTCATCGATGTATTCCTGATAACTGTTATATTCTTCGGAATAATGCTCTTCTGCAATTGTCCAGAGTGTTTCGCCTTCATCAATCGTGATGCAGGCATAATATTTCTGATTGGATGTTGCTGCTTCCGGGTTCTGCTTTTTGTTGTTGACACCAAATATTATACAAATGATAAGTACAAGACTAAGTCCAAAAATTAATTTATGTTTCATATCTGTTTCCTCCCTGTTGCTGTTTCATCTGATGAACATCTGTTCGATGATTGAATTATACAGAACATCTGTTCTTTTGTCAATACTTTTTCGAATAAATGTTCGACTTTTATCTAGGAAGGTAGTTGAACAGACTTATTGTAAAAAACGCGCAGTTTGTACTGCGCGTTTTTGTATTCATTAGTTATATTATTTGAATTCAGATAAAGTTGGAATATCGGAAAGAACACCGGTGTATTCTTTTCCTTCGGTATCCGGTTCCGCATCCATGTTGTTTTCTGGTGGTTGATAATGTAATGTATATCCAATAACTAGATCATCAAACCCTTTTTCTTCATAGAATGTATATACATCCTGCAAAGCGCAAAGGCATGCGTTAAGTTCTGTCTCGTTTGTATATTCAGCAACGATTTCGGCATTTGTCAGATGCGTTTGGTCGTTTTCTGTTATTTCATAAGATAAAATATCAGTTGGAAGCTTATCTGCATACGCGGCAAATACACAGTCGTCATAATCATCCAACAGCATATTGGCTACGCTTTCCACGCCATAGAAGGTGTTATCCAATACATGGAATGTAATGTTGTTTTTCTTATCTTTCACAGTCCATAAAATATCCGTGTATCCATCCTCATCTTTATATTCATGGGGGATTATATACACAGTAACTCTTCTTATGGATAACGTTTCTTTGGCATATGATTTGATATCGTCCGCGGTATACTCTTTTGTGCAGCCGGTTATGCCCACAACTATAAAAAGCAGAAAACACAAAGTCAGAATATATCGTACAAATTTTAAATGCCGTACATTTTTAATTTCGATTATCTGCTTTGTTCTTAAGATCTTCATATTGCTGCTCCTTCATCTGCTGCACTTCACGTTCCCTCTGTTTCTTCCCGATCTGGAATGGGATTTGAGCAAGAATCAGGATAATCGTGCAGCCAATGACCATACGCAAAAAGCCTTTTCCGAGTTCTTTTATTGTACTATCCTGTCCCTCATATTGTAGTTCCTGAATATCAAGTACCTTGCCGTAAGTCTTCTTATCACAGCAAGGACAATAAAATTTCTTTGCATAATGGCTGTACTTTTGCGTATTTACAAAAGCACCGTTTGATATATGGGTACGACTGCTCTTCTTATATTTTATCATAGCCGGGCGTGTTGCCTCTTTTCCGGTTACTTCATATATCGTTCCGCATTTTTCACATTGTACCTGTACGGTAAGCCCCGCAGCTTTTGCTTTGCGGACATTATGAAGCGTGATGATGAAATTCACAACAAGCCACAGAAATAAGCATCCTCCCATGGCAATAAGCGCTATTGTCTCCAAATCCATATTACAATTTCTCCCAATCCTTTACTACCTTTACTATATATAACACTTCACAACCCGGCAAAAGGTTGCATGTAGTACGAAAATAAATTCTTAATCTGCGAGTTTCTCTAACTGCCGCATCCAGATCTGCACGGATGCGTCGCTTGGCATACGCCAGTCGCCACGTGGGGATAAGCATACACTACCGACCTTCACGCCATCCGGCATACAGCTCCGCTTAAACTGCTGGGCGAAGAAACGGCGATAGAACATTTTCATCCATTTTAAGATGGTTGCAGCATCATAGATTCCTGCAAATGCACGTTTTGCCAGATGAAAAATCTTCTCTGGGCTGTATCCAAAACGCATGACATAGTACAGGAAGAAATCATGCAGCACGTAAGGACCGACCGAATCTTCGGTCTTTTGCACGATGTTGCCGTGTTCATCCGGTGGAAGAAGCTCCGGACTGATTGGGGTATCGATGATATCCTTCAAGACTTCCGTGCTGTCCGGGAAGATGTTACATTCGATCACGCTGGCAATCATCCATTTGACAAGTGTCTTCGGGATGCTGGCATTGACGCCGTACATGCTCATCTGATCGGCGTTATAGGTACACCAGCCAAGGGCAAGCTCTGACAGATCTCCGGTTCCGACGACGATGGCACCGATTTTATTCGCATAGTCCATCAGCACCTGTGTCCGCTCGCGTGCCTGCACATTCTCATAAGTAATGTCTTTGATCTCCATATCATGTCCGATGTCCGCATAATGTGTTATACATGCATCCTTGATTGGGATTTCCTTCACGGTGATGCCGAGTGTCTGCATCAGGGTTAGGGAATTTTGGTATGTGCGGTTCGTCGTGCCGAAGGCTGGCATCGTGATTCCGGTCAGATTCGTAGCAGGCAGCCCCATCTTCTTCAAGGTCTGTGCAGCCACAAGCAGTGACAAGGTGGAATCCATACCACCGGACACACCGATCACCATCTTTCCGCCACAGATGGAAAGCCGCTTGGCAAGTCCGCCGATCTGCATATGGAAGATATCCATACAACGCTTCTGACGTCTCTTTGTATCGCCCGGTGTAAATGGGTGTGGGTTGACGCTGCGAAGACTTCCGTCGCTTTCAAAAGCTTCGGATACCGGAATCAGGATCTGACGCATCGAAACCGCGCTGCCATAGGTGCCCGCACAGTCCTGATAAGTCTTTCCTTTCAGGCGGTCTGCCTGAATCCGTTCGATGTCAATATCTGCGACAAGCAGATAGTTATTTTCCGCAATCCTGCTGTTTTCGGCAAGCATCTTTCCGCCCTCGCAGATCATGCAGTGACCGGAGAAAATCAGGTCGGTTGTACTCTCGTTTGCTCCGGCGCTCGCATAGAGATAGGTGCACATCAGAGAGGTTGATTTCTCTTTTACAAGCTTCTCGCGGTATTCACGCTTTCCAATCGTATCGTTGCTTGCGGAAAGGTTTAAAATCAGCTCTGCCCCGCTCATTGCCATAAATGCAGATGGGGGGATTGGTGCCCATAAGTCCTCGCAGATTTCTGCACCAAAGCAGAACGCATCCGGCAGATGATAGATCAGGTTATTGCCGAGCGGAATAGCATAATCACACTCCTCAGAGCCAAGTAATTCAGAGGCATAGATATGATCTGTTGATAATTCCCGTGCAGAAGAAAACCAGCGTTTCTCATAGAATTCGTTGTAATTCGGAAGAAATGTCTTGACGGTGATGCCGTAGATATGTCCGCGGTATGCGGTCACAGCGACATTATAGAGCGCATTTGCAATCGAAAGCGGCATACCGAATACAACAACCATATCACAATCTGCGGTCGTCTGTACAAAACGGGCAGCTTCTTTTTTGCTTTCTGTAAGCAGTGTCTGCTGCAGGAATAAATCCCCGCAGGTATATCCGGTGACAGACAGCTCCGGGAATGTAATCAGATTGACGCCTTTTTGTTTTGCTTCTTCCACTTTTTGAAGCATCTGGTCGACATTATAAGCAGTATCCGCAACACGCATGTCCGGAACTGCGGCCGCTATACGGTAATATTGATACATCGTTTAATCCTCTCTTTCCTGCAAATCCAGCTGCAACCCCTTCAGATAATGAATCGGTGCCCCGGATTGTGACTTTATAAAATAGGCGGGATTTAATTCCTCGTACTTAAAATTCTTTGCATGTCCCTGCTCGGCCCGGGCAAGATAGGTTTCTAACTCACACAGCCGCAGGTAGTAAAATTCATTGCGTGCAGTAAACATCACAAGCAAGAAGCTTATGCCCCGCTGCTTCTCAAATTGCCGCATGAAATGAATCTGGTGTTCATGGATATTCCGGAGTGGAAATGTATCTGTCGCGCACTCCTTTGCATCGAAGCAGACCGGAACGCCCTGTACCACCCCGATATAGTCGACGGTGGAATCCTTCTCGAAATAAGCAAGCTTGATCTGCCCGCTTTCCGAATCAATCTTGACAGGCGTGATTGGTGTCGGAATCTTCTGCATGAGCGCTAAGTTTTTCTCTGTATATAATTCATTGGTCAGATTGACGAGTTCCTCTAAGGTGGAACCGCGTAATCCTCTGGAATTCCATGTTGGCATGTTGTTGTGCTTTCTATTTGTTGTGCTATATTATGAAATGTTAATACGTATGGACTTTATCTCCGTTGATCCATGATATTTAGTGATTTGCCGGCAGTTTCAACCCCAGCCCATCCGCTACTTTCTGAAATTCTGCCGGCAACGGATCTGTGATTTCCGGGATATCCGGTAATACAAGTCTGCCTGCGTGGAGTAACTGATGGTTCAGATGGTATCGCTCGCGAAGCTTCCGGTTTACCGCCGGATTGCCGTATTTCGTATCGCCTGCCATCGGATAGCCGAGTGATTGCAGATGCGCACGGATCTGATGCGATTTTCCGGTAAAAAGCTGTACCTGCAACAAGGTAAAGCCATTTTTTACGCAAAGCGGTGTAAATGCAGTCTCGATCATTGACGCACCGGGACTTTCGAGTTTCTGTATCTTAGACTGATTCTTCTTTGTATCCTTTACGATATAGGCTTTCTCATGGATGCGCTGTTTCATCTCTCCGGCTACGATCGTGTAGTAATATTTTTCACATGTATGCCCCTTTAATATGCGGGCTAACATCTGACTGCCCTTCAACGAGATTCCGGCAAGGATAATGCCGGAGGTATTCCGGTCTAAGCGGTTGCTGATCGACGGATGAAACGTCTCTAGCTGTTTCTCGCTTAGAATCCGCATGGAAAGGCAGTAATCAACGATTGCTTCGTTGATAGAGTAATCATCCTTTTTTGCTTTCTGTGATAAGACACCAACAGGCTTATGAACCGCTAAGATATCCGGATCCTGATAGAGGATCTGAAGCGTGATTCCCGGTTTCTGTCTGGAGGTCTGCGCTGAACCATCGGATGTTGCCGAATCTGCGGATTTCACGATATCATGTTGTTTGGATCCACGATCAAAGTGTGGATTTTTGGTATTTACAACACGGAATTTTTCAATCGTCTCATCTGCCAGAAATACTTTAATAACATCACCGCATTCTAAGATTTCATCACCGGATGCTTTCTTGCCGTTTCTGGTGATGTTTTTCTTTCGGAGCATCTTGTAGATAAAGGAAGAAGGTGCCTGATTCAGGTATTTCATCATGTATTTATTTAAGCGTTGTCCGGATTCTAAATCTGTGATGGTTAGCTCCTGCATACCCGGGTTCCTCCTTGCTACACGCAGAACGTCAGTATCTGTTCCCGCATATACTGGTCAATTAATTTTGTCTTGTCATTCGGTTCACCGATGCTATGAATCTTCTTCGCAAAGGCATCCGTATCCGTGTACAGGTGAACAATGTATTTGTACTTGCTGTTTGCAAGTGCCT
>ERZ779904.288-NODE-288-length-14124-cov-1.5682_pt1 | contig 14124 bp, 21 predicted proteins | sample MGYA00511549_ERZ779904 | MGnify/ENA primary metagenome ERZ779904 (study PRJEB29588, sample SAMEA2151391) | human gut metagenome | biome: human gut; feature: human-associated habitat; material: faeces | place: Denmark | collected 2008/2010 ...
CTCCTTATACCTTTTAATTTTAGGAGATACTGCATAGCATGTGTATATCCCTCACAAATTGCTATTCCTCCCATTATGGCACTATAACTTCCATTTGTTCCACCTATTTGCCCATTAAAAGAACTTTTATATACTTGTCCATTAAAAGAACTTAAGGCTTCCATGTCATATTTAACATTTTGAGCCAAATACTGCTCTATTCCAATAACCGCATCCATTGCCCCACAATCTTTTGGCACATAATCGTGTATTATCTGACATGATTTATTATGAAGATTTATCATTTGAGCTGTATTATATTTTACATAATTTTGATTTTTTGACATTCTAATAGTTTCAATTTCGCTTTTTGGAACCCTTCCATTAATTTGTTCACACCATTCAGCATTTAATTTTGCTATTTTTTTTAATGCATTAATATCATAATTACCATTTTCTTTATCATACTTAATTGCATCAGGAAACATGAGAACATCCAAACGCAAAAGATCTAAGTTTTCATTATTTAAAATAACTTCATTTAAATTTTTTAGAGGATATAGTCTATTATTTCCATAAATAACTAAATCTTCTAAACATTCTAAATTTTCCAAACCCTTAATATTATATAAATATTGATTAAATGATATTTGTAAACTTTTTAATTGAGTTAATCCTGATACATCAATTTCTTCGATAAAAGCTTGATTAATAATACTAAGATCTGTTAAAGATTTACATCCACTTACTGCTTTCATATCATCTTCATTTATAGATGCTATATTCCTTTTTAATAAAGCTTCTGTCTTTCTTCCATAATAGATTGTTAACCTATTTAACATTTCAAGATTTTCAATTCCACTTAGATTAACACCATACTTTACATCTATTTTTAAATCTGTAATTTGATTTAAAATATCTCTTGTAAATCCTGCTCCATTATGTACAATTCCCATCTCAGCTAATTTCGTATTAATTAAACTAGCCAAATAATTATTTAAAATAATAATCCTATCTTCATTATTATCTTTTGTCTTTAAACTCATTAAATCAACTCCTAATTTCTTCAAATGAATTATATAATAAAATCAATTATATGTATATATTATTACATGTTTTCTGTTCAATTTTTATACTACTAAAGAATATGTAAACTTTTTTTAAATTTTTATAAAAAGCTCTTGACTTTTTTATGTAAACATTATATAATAAATTCTCAGTTGAGCAAGTCTCACTTGTATATATATTTCCCCATAATAGCATTCCGAATGGAATGATAATTACATATATAAATTCTACGCAATATATTATTTAGGAGGAAAAAAACCATGACAAGTCAAAAAAACAGAAACACACTCATTTTCCGCGATCAGATGGGCATCACCCATACTTGCTACAAAGCAGGTGAAAAGCGGATTGTCCAGTTCGACCTGACCAATGGTATCGAAGAGGCGCTCATTACTGCAATTCGCAACGAATTTCATGACAGCAGTATTCGCCCCGGAGTTTCGGTAAAGTCACTCAGTAACATGAATGTCTACATTGTATATAGCCATACCAACTTCTACATTGCAAGACCTCATTTTGACGGCAATGTCGAAATCTTTTCCAACGGTATTTTCGGTTTTCCGGTTCAAAACGGATACAATTACAATTTTGAGGTTCATGGAAACATCGTCGTATTTTGGATGTGCGATAAGTACAGCAAGATGCGTATTGGTCACTATAAGTTCGTTGAGTAATCGCGGTTTTAATTTCGCTTGTTTAACAGCTTAGTGATAAATTTCAAAGAAAGCGCCCCCCTTATAAGGTGGGCGCTGTTCTTTTTTATATTTTATTCAATTAAGTACACTTTCTAGTCTTTTAATTTTAATCCATCTTTAAAAGCTTTTCCAACTACTTCGCCTAAAACTCTGTATGTGTTGCTTAACATATCAAATGTAATTATTTCCATTTTATCAGCATCAATATTTCCATTTTCATCTAAATAATCTTCATCAATTGAACAATTTACAATTGTTCCTATTAACTCTCCATCCTCAAAAGAATCTACTTTACATTCTAATGTTAATGGATATTCTTCAATAATTGGTGCATCTACAAAATTTGATTTTGTTACATGTACTCCTGTTTTTGCGATTTTATCTTCTTTGTTTCCTGATACTACTCCAAAATAATCTGATATTTGTTCAGTTTTTTTTGTTGCAAAACTTACTGTAAATGCTTTTTTAACTCTAAGTTTTCTATTGTTTTATGTTTTGATAATGAAATGAAAATTTTTCCATAATCATATATTCCTCCCCAAGCAGCATTCATTACATTGGCTTTCCCATCTTTGTCATATGTTCCAATCATTAAAACTGGAAGTGGCAAGAAATTCTTTTTGTTTCCTAAATCTTTTCTCATAATTATTTAATTATTTACAAGCCAATTGCAATATCACAGATTTTAATTTTTCTCACATTGATATTTGTGATATTTCTTAGCTTTCAAAATTTTGTGAATTATACTTATTGCTCTAATTCACCATCAAATTCTTTTGTTCTTGTATTAACACCATTAATAATTTTATATTCTCTTTTCGAGTTTTTATAAACTTTTTTCTGTATTTCATCTTCTAAATTTATTCCTAATATTTCTGATAATCCTAATAAATATATTGCAACATCAGCTAATTCTTCACCTAAATCATCTTTCTTTTTTCTCCAGGCCTCATATGCTTCTGCCACTTCTCCATATGTTAAGCAAAACTCTTTATTAATATCTGTTACATTAAATCCTTTATCTACTTTGTTTATATATATTTCTTTTTGTAATTCATTTAAATCTATCATGTCAATTCTCGCTTTCTATTTATTAAATCTCAATAGGTATCCATCTGGATCTTGCAATAAAAATTCTTCGTCTTGGAAAATTTTATTACCTACTTTATATTCATTTACTTCTAAATCTAAAAAAAACTTTACTTGTTTTTCTTTTAAAGTTTTGTATAAATTTTCAACATCTTCAACAGACATACTTATATTAATTCCGTTACCATATGGATATTCCATTTTTACAACATTCCAATTACCATTATTTTCTTCAAGCATAATTTGATTATTTTCCAGTTGCATAAAACAAAACTTATTTTCAGGTCTTTCATAAACAATTTTGAAACCTAAATCTTCATAAAAATACTTACTTGTTTCTATATTTGAAACACTTAATTCTGGAATCAAACTATTAAATTCAATATCAGCTCTAATAATTTCATGTTTAAAAAATCTTTCTTGAAATTCAATTAATATGTCAATTTCTTTATTACTAAAATTTCTATTTTCTGGTACAATTATAAGTTTATCATTATTATCATCAATTCTATGAATTATTGCAATACATTTTCCTATAAATTCACTTATGGGTTCAAATACTCCTAAAATATAGCAGTCAACTTGCTTTCCATCTTTATCTATTGTACCAGAAACAGAGCCACAGTTAACAGTATATATAAATCCATATTTTTGATGTTTACTTCCCAAAGGTTTATCAACTTTTACTTTAACATTTTGATTTAAATAATTTATTAAATTCATTTTTTATTTCTTCCTTAATTATAATTTTCTAAAAATATTTAACTAAAAAGTATTTATTATATATTGTAATTTATAGCATTTTATATTCATCTAAGTTAACTTTATAATTGACTACAGGTATCCCATCTTTCTCTAACTTTTCTTTTTGTTTTTCTATACCTCCGAAAGCAAATTGCTTTGATAAATTTCCTTTGCTATCAACAACTTTATAACATGGATATTTACTTTCATTTGGATTACTATGAAGAATTTTTCCAACAGCTCTTGCTAACTTTTTATTCCCTAAATATTCTGCTATCTGTCCATAAGTTACTACTTTACCTTTCGGGATTGTTAGTAAATAATTATATACTTTTTCTTTCACTATTTTTTTCACCTACAACTTCTATTTATTGTTCCAATTATTTTCTTTTAAATAAATTCTTTATTTTCATTATTATTTTTTTATACCATTTATATTCGTTATATTCAACTAAAGCTACTTCTTCTGCTTTTACATCCAATTTTTTCTCATTATTTTTGAATATATTATCTGGATTATATTTTGCTCTTTTCTCATTTTCCAATTGTATTTGAAATTTTCTTCTATACTCATTTGCATCTTTCTTTTCATTTTCATCTAACATATATTTGATAATCAATTTATATAAAAGCTGTCTCGTACCATTGTGTAAATCCTGGTTAGTTAACATCTTGCTCTCATCATATATCCATTCATATTTAGAATTATCCGATATACTTTTATATTTATTTATAATTTCTGCAGGTATTTTATCTATCAGCTCTTTAGACATATGTTTAAATATCGAGCTAATCTGTACTGCAACAATTACTCCTCTATCTGTCTCCATCTTTTGTATCCCTTTCATCTTTTCTTTCATATTGTAAATAATTTTTACCACTACACATTATTTCAAGATTTTTACGATCTTTACAAAATGATTTTATTTCGCTTTTTCCAATAACATGATTTGTTGTTTGACAATCAATTACTTTTTCTTGCTCAAGATTTTGTATTTTTTCTAAGAATTTTTTTTCATCTAATATCTTAGTTCCGTCTTTTAAACTGTCCTGACAAATATCATAAAATGTTTCATAATCCATATTAGGATCTGCGCTTAACGCCATTGCATAATATGCAGCAATTACTGGAACTCCCCAACTTATAGAAATATCGCTCTCATGTCTTTTTATTTTTTTGAAATTTTGATCTATCGATAAATTTACATTTACTAAAACAGCATCATTAAAAGATTTAAACCTGTCTACAAATTTACTAGCAATTGGTGCTACAGCGGGGTTAGAATACCTATCTGTTATAGTTTTTCCCTCTTCTTCTGTAAGTTGTGGTACTACATCTGTATCACCAGCTCTAAAATACTCAAAAAAATCTCCATTATGTATATTATTAGCTGATATTACATTAAGTTTCCCCTCTGTAATTAATTTTTTTTCACTTTCTCCAAGATTGTGACTACATGAAATTAATTTAATTTTTTTATTTTCGTCTGTACATCTGTTATTATAATCAATTATAGTCTCCACAGCTTTTGCTCTGTCTTCATCTTCAGAGCCAACACCATAAAAATGAACTACACAATTTGGATTTACAGTACTAAAAATACTATAAGCACTTTTTCCATGATTATCTGTTGGAATATTTTCAAAATTTTCAACAATTAAATTTTGGTTATCACCTGATTCTGCTATTGGAGTGTCGATAATTGCTACATGAAGCATATCCCCATTATTAGTTTGACTTTGTATTTGTGTATTCCCCCTTTTTAAAATTTCTTCAGGATTAACACCTTCTTTAAACTTTGCTCCTTCAAAATTTGTATCTTCATCAAATCTTAGCATTTCAAATTGATCTTGCGAGAGCGCAGAAAAATCACAATTGCTCACATCTTGCCCCTCTATTCCATTATTATACACGTTCATTTTCTTTTGTAGTTCATCATAAGTTTCAGGACCTAAAATTTCTTTTATTCTTTCCTCTACCTTTATTGCAATTTTTTCTTCATTTTCTGATGATTCAGGAAAATTGTTTGAAATTTCTCCATAAATTCTTCCCTGAAGTGATCTATAAATAAAAACCTCTATTGTAGCTCCAGTGCCTAAATACTTCTGTATAAATGTAAAATCTATTTTTTTACCATGATTTTTTAAATAATCTACTATAAAATTCGGATTTTTTTCACTTTCTACACTCAAAACGATTCCTCCTTCATTATATTTTTTCAATTATAAATCTGCTTATGCTTCAAACGTTTGATTTTTGTTTTCATATCCACATTCGTCTTCATTTTGAATAGGTTGTACTAAATACTATATTGCCTTTATCTATTTCAAATTCCTCAATAAAAAAATCTTTTATCTGTTTTTGTTGCTTTATTTTCATATCTTTTATCTCCTATGCTATCTCGTCTGCATAATTTATTATTTTTATATCATAAAAGCAGATAATTATCAACTAATTATCTGCTCTAACAATTTTAAGTTATTGTTCAGCTAATTTTAAAATTTTTCTTAAAGATTTAATTTTTATAATTCCATAGCCTATTGTTGCACCAATAGTATTTAAGATTAAATCATCAATATCTGCTGAACCAGTAAAGGTAAAAAACTGTATAATTTCTACTAAAATCACAAGAATAACTACAAATAAAATTGTTTTCCACAATTTATTAAAATTTTTTTCAAATAATACTGGTAATGCCATTCCCATAGGTACAAACATCAACAAATTTCCTAATAAATTTTTCACAACAATATTGGTATTGATTGCATTATCAAAAAATCTTTCTAAATAGTTGCAGATTGTCCTGAATGGTACTAAATTCGGTTGTTCAAAATGCTCTTTTGAAAATATACCAATATTAAATTGATTTCCCACTCTGTATCCATAAAAAAACAAAATAAATATTAAACATACACAATAAATTACAAAAAGACATTTAACAATTTTTATTATATTTTTCTTTTTCATATAATTTTTACTCTCCTTTATCTAAACGACAAATTACTATTTACCTAGCTACTAAATTGTAAGTTGTTTTTTAATATTTCTTTAGGAATTCTTCTAGTTCTGTTTCATCGTTAAAAATTTTGTCAAAAATATTATACAAAGTATCTGTTGCATCGTATTCACCAATTGCATAACATTTTTTTCCTAAGCCATATGCAATTCCAGATTCTATATGAGCTGCTTTTCCAGCTGGCAAAACAAGTAATAAATTGTTTGATTTCTTTTCTCCTTCTAAATCATTGTTAAATAAATTCAAAATAATATCACTTTTTAAATCAAGTGCTTCAAATTCTTTTTGTTTTTCTTCAGGCGTTTGATTTTTGTTTCCATATCCCCAATCATCTTCATTTTTTAAGAAACAATAATATGATATCTTATATTTATCAAATATATCACATATCTTTAAAATGTTTTCTTTATTTCTTGCTCTTCCAGCTATAAAAAATTCATATTTATTTTTCATAATCATTCTCCTTTATAAATTGTAATTTATCTTTTCCAAGTCATTGTATATTCTATTTCTTTTGTATTATTATCTATTACTTTGTTAACTGATAGCTCTGCTCTATTAATTCTTTTACTAATGACCAATCCACTTTTTCATCCACAATAATCGTATTCCAATGCTCCTTATTCATGTGATAAGCAGGTATTATATAATTGTATGTATTTCTTAATATATCCGAATAATTTGGATCTGTTTTTACATTAAGATATAGCTTATCATTAACATTCATAATTAGTGCAAACCACTTTTTATTTTTGCCATGTTTCATTGCGATTGACTCAAAATCATTTGGAAATGGGCAATCTTTAAAAGTATCTTCTAATGTTAAACAATATTTAATTATTTCTTCTTTATCCATATCCAACTCCTTATAAGAACCTCAAAAATTGCAATTATAATTTATTTATGCTTTTACATTGTAAATTTTTATACTATACCAGCTTAAACTTTACTGTTTCATTAAAATTATGCCTTTTATTTCTGGATGTAATAATTTTACAAAATCTTCTGCATCTTGCTCTGTTCCAACTACACTCCCGTAGTGAATTGGAACTGCTATTTTAGGTTGTATTTCATTTATTAATTGTGCTGCCTCTCCACCAACTGGAACAAAAGCAACATCGCATTTTACTTTTTTATTTTCTTCTGTAATATCTGTATCTCCAGAAATATAATATCTAACTCCATTTAGTGTAATAATATAGCCTACCCAATCATTCTCTTTTGGATGAAAAGTTTTATTAGTATTATACGCTGGTATTGTTTCAAATTCGATTTCCTGTACCATATATTTTTTATTTGGCTCTACTGTAACAATTGCATTTTGATTTATACCTTTTCTTAAAACTTTTGTTAATAATTCTTCTGGTATTACAATAGTTGTATTTTCTTTAATAACCTTATCTAAATCTTCTTCTGAATAATGGTCATAGTGATCATGTGTAATAAAAACAATATCTGCATCATTATAATTTTTATCTATTTTAAATGGATCTATATAAATTATTTTTTCTTTATCAATTCTTATACTACTATGGTATAAAACTTCTATATTCTCTAGCATTTGTGGCCTCCTTATTTTTTATATTGCTCTGCAAATTTGCTTAAATTTTCATTTTGATATGGTATTAATTTTTCATTAAGTCTAGCCATTAAATGTAGTTTTTGATTATTTTTTAATGCTATTATTACTTTTTTAGTACTTGAATTAAATATATTAAATTTCTTTACAACAATACTTTCAATTTGTTCATTGCTAACAAAGAAATATGATGATGTATCTGCTTTTAATTTTGCTGGAGTTAATGTTAGCATAACACCTGTGGCATCAAGTGGAATTATTCCAAGACCTTTTTCAGTCCAATTTATTAAATATCCATCACTTTTTCTATTCATTCCATCTACTATTCCTGAAGAAAATGCAGCTACACCAGCAATTGCACCTCCACCAACTGCACCTAAAGCTCCAAGTGCTCCATATTTTAATCCTTCTCTGTTAGTATCTATAAAGCAAAGGAATATACAATTATTTTCTCCTAATCCATCAACACTTTTAAATAATTCCTCTACTTTTTCCTTTGTATTAAATTCATCCATTTATTTTTCCTCCTCGAAATTGTTCTAACATAAACTTAACATGAATGCTTGTATAATAATGTTAAGTTATATCTATTAACATTTTATCTTAAAATCTTCATAGATTATCTATCAGAATTATAACACAAAATTATAAAATTTACTGCTAAAATACAGATTATTTAATTTACTTTTTATTATGCTCATATGAACTTGTAAAAGCAAAAAAATTAAAAAGCATTGCTTTCTAATTTTCAAAAAGATTATTATAAAATTTTTAAATAATTTTTTATATTTCCATTATGTAATTTTAATGTTCTCAAACACATTTAATAATTATTTTTTCAATATCATCAATTGAATCTTTGCAATCCATATTAATCCATTCTTTTTACTCCAACTTTGCAACTTACTATTCATCCTTTATAAAAAATTTATTAACCGCACTTATATATATAATCAAATATGAAATTGAAATCATAAATCCTGCTAATACATCGCTTGTATAATGTACACCTAAATAAATTCTGCTTATTCCAATAGAGCATATTAAAATACTTAATAGTATAATTGAAATATATTTTAAATATTTATTTTTTACATATTTATAAATTAAATATATTAGGTATCCATAAAAAGCCATACTTACCATAGAATGTCCTGATGGAAAACTATATCCTGTTTCTTCTATTATTCTGTATTCAGTTGGTCGTGGTCTTTGTACTATTCTTTTTAAAATTTGATTTATTGCTGTAATTATTACTAAATTTGAAATAATTGATATACCTATTTTTTTATTTTTAATTATTACAAACAAAATTACTGTTAATATTATTATAAATATTGCTCCTCCAAAATTAGTAATAAATTTTGTTATTGGTGTTGCAAAATCGGACATTAAATAAGTTGATACAAACTTATAACCCATTATGTCTCCATTCATAAGCTCTTTATTAAATACATCTTCTGCTAAACCTAAAAAAATTGTTAAACAAATAAATAATATAATCCATTTTAAATTTTTTGTAATAAATTCTTTTATTTTTTCTTTCATTTTATACCTCTTCTAGCACTATTTTTCTTATAATATTTTTTGGAAATTTATATTGAATACATCATTGCACATTTAACTTATATTTTCGTTATATTCTTTAAATATTAATATAAAATTTGACCCTTTATCAATTTTCAAAAGGTTTTGTAAGATAGTCATCAGCTCCTAAATCTAAGCCATTTACTTTATCTGTTATATCTCCTTTGGCTGTAAGCATTATAATCGGAGTATTCTTTTTTGTTCGCAATCTTCTACACACTTCCATACCATTTAAATTTGGTAGCATAACATCTAAAAGAATAATATCATAATTGGTTTGTACAGCTTTTTTCATATCCATTTTTTCCATCATAACAAATATCCACATCATATCCCTCATGATTTAATTCAAGATTTAAAAATTCAGCCATTCGTTTTTCATCTTCTACTATTAATATTTTGTCACTTTCAAAACCTCCTTATGTATTATACTTTATTTAACAAAATTTTTCTACTCCTTATTTCCCAGTTTTCTTTTTGCAACCTCCATTCCCAAAATAACAAAACCACCAATTGCAAAACATATACTATTAAATGTTTTAAATGATAATGGTGCTTGTGGTACTGTTAATGTTGTAGCACCCATTATTATTGCATAAATTGTGCCTATCATTAATCCTATTATTAAATAAATTGTCTGAGATCTATATTTTTCTAATGCTTTTTTTACTATTTTGATAATAAGCGCAATACCTGTTAAAACTCCAACTCCAAATATAAATAGCACTGGAATATATGATAAATTAAAATGTAAGGTTTCTTTTATTCCTGTTATAATTGGCATATATAGTGCAAAAATTAAAAGTAATGTTGAGCCAGAAATTCCTGGTAATATCATTGCTAATATTACAATCATTCCAGCCAAAAATACATATATTGCTAATCCGAAATTTAAATTAGTTATATCTATATTTGCTCCGCTTCCTGTTTGTGGATTAAAATATGTTATTGCTGATACTACAATAATTCCAATAAGTGTAAATATTAAATTTTTGTATTTACCTTTTACATTTTCTTTTTCTTCTTTTTTATTTTCTTTCTTACTTATTAGTATATTTAGAGCATTTATAAATTTATCATAAAACCCTAATACAAAAGCTACTGTACCTCCTGATACTCCTGGTACACTATCTGCTAAAGCCATTGAAAAACCTTGCCATAAGCATATTTGTGTTTCATAACTCCTTTTATGATAATAAAGAATTGCACTTTTTAGGCATAATTCTTTATTACTTTTTTAATTTTGTGGAAAGAAAAATCCAGCTGTCATATCTAAATAATTTAATCCACTATATTCTGGATATTTATTTTTTACTTTATTTTCAAACTCTTCCACATTTTTACTTTCTTTTGCAAGTACTTTTAATTCTTCAAGATAAACAATTTTTGTATCTACATCTTTTAATGTTTCTGGTGTATAATGACTAGATAATACTAAGTTATATCCCTTTTGTTTATATCCTTTTAATTGCTTAATAATTGCATTTGCATGACCTTCACCTGCAACTACTGAATGACAATCATGTCCTAGCATATGTGTATATACACATCCTATTTGTGGAAACTCAATTTCAATATTTTCATCATGATAAGTTATTATTAATTCAAATCCACCTATATTAACTTCTTTTTCTTTTAAAATATCTGTAATTTTGTGAAATTCTTTTGCAAAAGCTCCATTAAATGATTTTTCAAATTCTGTTACTAAATTATGAATTGTTCCATATTTCATTGATTTTATTGTTCCTTCTGAAGCATATCCTTTTACATCTTGAAGAATTGTACCACCATTTGGATGATCTGAAAATACTTTTCCAACTATATTTTTATTTAATCCCTTTACATATTTTTCAAACTCTTCTAGGTTATCATAAAATGCGGGGAATTCAACTAATAATAAATTCTCTTCATTTTCTAAAATATAACTTTCATCATTCATTAAATCATTTGTTTGATAACAATGTAATTTTATATCTCCAAAATTATAAACATCTATAAATCCTTTTCCTAAATTAGCTTTTGAAATTTCCATATTCTTACATTCCTCATATTCATATTTATTGTATTTAGTAGCTACTCTATTTTCAATTTCTATAATTATTTTACTTACCGTTTTTTACTTTGTAAGGTAGGCACTTTTTTGTTACATAGTTACCAAAAAGTAACTTTTAAGAATTTTAGCATGCTTTGCGATACAAAATTTTTTTATATTTTTATTACACATATATTTTTAGAATATTATATTCTAATTGGAACTATTATTGTTTTTTCTTACTGTTTACATATCACTTGTATTTTGTTATAATTTCTTTTAGAATTGGAGTTAATTTATTATGAAGCAAGAATTACCTACTTGTCCTGTCGAAATTACAATGGGACTTATTGGAGATAAATGGAAAATTTTAATTATTAGAGATTTATTAACTGGTACAAAAAGATTTGGAGAGCTTAGAAAATCACTTAATGGAATTAGCCAAAAAGTTCTTACAAATAATTTAAGAGATATGGAAAAATCTGGTTTGGTCCACCGCGAAGCTTTTGCTGAAGTACCACCAAGAGTTGAGTATTCGCTTACGGAAACTGGATGGAGTTTAGAGCCTGTTTTATATTCTATGGTTCAATGGGGAAATAATTATCGTGAATTGCAAAAATAGCAGAATTGTAATCTGCTATTTTTATTTTATAATTATGTAACTAATTTCGCCACACAAAATATATAATTTATCTATCAAACCCCTTCACACGTGCATATTCTTTTTCTAGAATTCCTATAAAATTAGTTGGAATATATTGCTTAGCTTTTACGATTAGACTTTCATCAATTCCATATAAAGCTTCTGCAATTGAACCTACAATACAAGCATTTGTATCTGTGTCACCTCCAAAAGATAGAATTTTTTTTATGCTTTCTTCAAAACTATTACTATTAAATGCAGACCATACACAATTATCAAATGTTTGACTACATGTTGTATTAAACTTTTTAAATGATTCACATTTCAATTTTATATTTAATTTTTTTAAAATTTCATCCTTTGGTACTTTATTTTTGGCATAAAATATAATTAATGCTATCAGTGTCGAATATACTATTGCCTCTTGTGAAACATGTGATGGAACTGTTGCTAATCTAGCATTTTTCTTCACATCAATTTCATTATCAAATGAAAATCCAATCGGAGAAATACGCATCATTGCTCCATTACCTATGCTTGTCCCTCTTTCATCAGCATCACACCACTTTAAAAATCCTGGTGAAAAACTTCCATTAAAATATGGTTTTATATCAGGTTTATAATTTCTATATAATTTTCCATATTTTTTTAAATGTTCTTCATAATTCATATCTGTTTGAACTGCTTCAGCTATAGCCATAGTTAATATAGTATCATCGCTAAAAAAGGCATTATTTGGTATTATTTCATTTGTTTTTATACTTTTTATTCCTTTTAATTGTTCAAATTCATAAACTGAACCAGCTAAATCTCCAATTACTGCTCCCCACATATTTTTCCCTTCTTTCAATATATCTAATACTTTTCACTAATAACTATAATATCTCTTTTTAAAGATTTTTCTTTAACTACTCCTGTTCCTAAAAATTCATTGTTAAAATAAATTTTATAAATTCCATCTAGACCATTATATTTTAATTTTACACCATTGAAAAACTTTTGAACTAATTCTTTATCTAAATTAATACATTCATTCTCTTTCAATAATTTTTCTAAAGATATAACTTTATTTTTTATCCAATTTTCATTATCCTTATTATTTCCAATATCATCAATTGTTACAGCCTCATTTATACTGAATTCTCCAACTCTTGTTCTTCTAAGCTCTTTCATATAACCAATAGTCCCCAGTTTTTCAGCAATATCTTCACATAATGATCTAATATATGTACCCTTAGAACATTCAACTTCAAATACAATAGTCTTGTCCTTTTTACAAAAATCAATCAGCTTTATAGAATAAATTTCAATATTTCTTTTTGGAATATCAACTTCAATATTATTTCTAGCATATTCATATAATTTCTTTCCTTTGACCTTTATTGCCGAATATATAGGAGGTGTTTGAACAAGATTTCCAACAAAACAATTTAATTTTTCAGATAAATATTCTTTATTAAAAATATTATCATCCACATCCTTTTCCTCAATTATATCTCCTTCAACATCAGCAGTACTAGTTTTAATTCCTAACTTTAAAGTAGCAATATAGCATTTATCGTGATTAATTAAGTATTTAGAAAACTTAGTACCTTTCCCCAAAAGTAAAGGTAACACTCCAGTAGCATTAGGATCTAAAGTTCCTGTGTGTCCAACTTTTACATTTAAAATTTTTTTTACTTTGTTAACAA
>ERZ779904.290-NODE-290-length-14076-cov-1.63826_pt1 | contig 14076 bp, 8 predicted proteins | sample MGYA00511549_ERZ779904 | MGnify/ENA primary metagenome ERZ779904 (study PRJEB29588, sample SAMEA2151391) | human gut metagenome | biome: human gut; feature: human-associated habitat; material: faeces | place: Denmark | collected 2008/2010 ...
TTATCTGCGGTGCACCGGTTAAGATCGGAGAGAAACATATCGCAACCTGGATTCTGTGCGGATATGATACAGCAGATGTTGCAAAGATGAAGAAGGTATATAAGATCCAGTGGAATATGTGCAATATCTTCTCAGAATATGCATATAATGACAAGGTTCTGTCTAAAGAAGCAGAACGGAGCAAATCTGTTGAAATGTTGTTAGAGGAAAAGATCCAGAGACAGAAGATCCTGACAGAAGCACTCAGTTCCATGGACAGCGATGATAATAAGACAATCAGCAATATTTTGGAAAGAACCGGTGATTATCTGGGCATCGATGTTATGGCGATATACTCACTGAACGAAGATCAGGAGTATATGTGCAGCCATATCTGGTCAAGGGAAAAAAGCATGTCTGCGGAAGAATATGTGGAAGAATGGCAGAAGGGTAAGAAATTCTTTGCGCACAGTAAGGAAAGAACATATGACTGCATTGTAGCGGATAAGAACCATGACTTTAAGAATTTTCAGAGTAATATGGAACAGATCGGTGTAACAAGCTTTGTTGCACTCAGTATAGAGATCAATAATATTATCAGCGGATGTATCGTTATGGCGAATAACCATACGGATAAGATATGGTCAGAGGATGATATTGAATTCTCGAAGGACATTCGGAATGTCATTCAGGGTATCCTTGCCAGAATAGAAGGTGATGGTAATATCCGAATGGTAAATAAGCTTCTGGTAGATACTTATAATCATATCAAGATCGGCATCTTTATCCGTGATGAAGAGACGGGGGAGGTATTGTTCTCCAATCAGCCGTTAAATGATATGCTTGGATATGATTTTACAGGAAAAGACAGTAAGACGTTGATCCGTGATCTGAATGATACATTTAAGGGTGTGGCGACCGTACAGAAGCCGTTCCTTACTGAACGGAAAGAGGTAAGCTGGAGAAGCTATATAAGACAGTTCGACAAGATCATGGATTTATCCGAAGTCAGCATGAAATGGCTTGACGGAAGAAAGGCATCTCTTGTAATATTAAGGGATGTACAGGATTAACAGTAACCAGAAAGGGGACCAATCATGGCAAGTTCAGATATCGGTATAGATTTAGGTACCGCCAGTATATTGGTATATGTAAAAGGCAAGGGCGTTGTATTAAAAGAGCCGTCCGTAGTTGCCTATGACAGAGATACAAATAAAATAGTAGCGATCGGTGAAGAAGCCAGACTTATGCTTGGAAGAACACCGGGAAATATCGTAGCAATCCGCCCGCTTCGTCAGGGCGTTATATCGGACTACACAATAACAGAAAAGATGTTAAAGTATTTTGTTCAGAAAGCAGTAGGCAGAAGTTACTTTGGAAGACGACCTCGTATCAGTGTATGTGTGCCTTCACAGGTAACAGAGGTTGAGAAGAAAGCAGTAGAGGACGCAACTTACGCAGCAGGCGCAAGAGACGTGTCTATCATAGAAGAACCGGTGGCAGCAGCAATCGGAGCAGGAATTGATATCTACAGACCATGTGGCAACATGATCGTTGATATCGGTGGCGGAACTTCGGATATCGCGGTTATATCTCTGGGCGGTCCGGTTGTAAGTGCATCCATCAAGGTTGCCGGAGATGATTTTGATGAAGCAATCGTACGTTTTATGAGAAAAAAACACAATCTTCTGATCGGTGAGAGAACTGCAGAGGAGATCAAGATCAAGATCGGTACATGTTTTAGAAGACCTGAGAATATCACACTGGATATCCGCGGAAGAAATCTTGTAACCGGACTTCCGAAGACAGTTACCGTAACCTCAGATGAGACAGAAGAAGCACTCCGAGAACCTGCATCACAGGTATGTGAGGCTGTTCACTCCGTTCTGGAACGTACTCCGCCTGAACTGGCAGCAGATATTGCTGACAGAGGTATTGTATTAACCGGTGGAGGAGCTTTGCTTCATGGACTGGAGGAGCTTCTGGAAGAAAAGACAGGAATTACAACCATGACTGCCGAAGATCCGCTTCGTGCAGTTGCTATCGGAACAGGAAAATATATCGAATTACTCAACAGTAAGAAAGAGTAACGCAGGAGACTTGTTGTGATAAAAGAAGGTTATGTTGAAAAAGTTATCTATAAAAATGACGACAATGGCTACGCCGTTTTCACTGGCGAAGACATTTTTGTCGGAACCCTTCACGGTGTCAGTGAGGGAATCTATATATCTGCGGAAGGGGAATATGTCAATCATCCCCAGTATGATCTCCAATTCAAATTTAATTCTTATGAAATAAAAATGCCGGATGATATGATAAGTATAGAACGATATCTGGGTTCCGGTATCATAAAGGGTGTCGGTGAGGCACTGGCAAAACGTATCGTTAAAAAATTCAAGATGGATTCTCTGCGCATAATTGAAGAAGAACCGGAACGACTGGCGGAAGTTAAAGGTATCTCAGAACGAAAAGCAAGAGATATCGCTGTTTCTTATAATGAAAAGAAAGAGATGCAGGATGCGATTATTTTTCTGACCGGATATGGAATATCAATCAATCTGGCGGTAAAGATCTTCAATGAATATGGACAGGAGATGTATAAGATCATCCGGTCAAATCCGTATAAGATTGCAGAGGACATAAACGGTGTCGGATTTAAGACGGCAGATGAGATCGCGGAGCGAATGGGGATCAGCAGTGACTCGGATTTTCGTATCCGCGCGGCACTGTTATATACATTGTTAAATGCGAGCCAGCTCGGACATATGTATCTTCCGAAGCAGATGCTGGTGGCAAAGACCTATTCGCTCTTGGTTGCTGACAATGTACCATATAATGAAGAACTGGAAGATGAGATCGGAAGCCAGATTATAGAACTTCAGATGACGGGTAAGGCGATCGTAAAGGAGCTTGCCGGAGATGTTACTGCTGTCTATGCGGCGGCAAATTATTATATTGAACTTAATTCGGCGAGGATACTGTCAGATATCGATCTTGATTTCACATCAGAGGATCGACCGTTGGATAAGATGCTTGCGCAGATCGAGGAAGCAGAGAAGATCACATTGGAAGAAAAACAAAAACTTGCGATCAAGAATGCGGTCAACAACGGTGTGGCAGTGATCACAGGCGGACCGGGTACCGGTAAAACTACAACGATCAATGCCATGATCAAGATGTTTGAGAAACTGAATTTGGAACTGTTGCTTGCGGCACCGACCGGACGCGCGGCAAAGAGAATCACCGAGGCAACCGGATATACGGCGCAGACGATCCACCGCCTGTTGGAGCTGTCCGGTGGCGGGATTGATGAAGAAGGTAACCGCTCTGCTTATACATTTGTAAGAAATTCAAATAATCCGTTAGAAGCGGATGTGATCATAATAGATGAGATGTCGATGGTAGACAGCAGTCTGTTCTACAGCCTGCTGCAGGCGATCATGCCGGGAACCAGGCTGGTACTGGTAGGAGATTCCAATCAGCTTCCATCGGTCGGACCGGGCAATGTATTAAAGGATATCATTCGTTCGGGGGTATTCTCTGTAACGGTGCTGGACAAGATATTCCGACAGGGTGAGAATAGTGACATTATTACGAATGCCCATTTGATCAATGCGGGAAAGCAGCTTGAGATCAATAATAAGAGCAGGGATTTCTTCTATATTCCAAGACAGGGATCACAGGATATCATTGCGGAATTGAAGCATTTAATCTTAGACAGTCTGCCGGGCTTCTTTCAGGTCGACCCGATGAATATCCAGGTGCTTACTCCGATGCGTAAGTATGAGCTGGGTGTCGAGAATCTGAATAAACGATTGCAGGAGATCCTGAATCCTTCGAGCAGAAGCATACCGGAGAAAGAGAAAAATGATGTTGTATTCCGTAAGGGTGACAAGGTCATGCAGATCAAGAACAACTATAAGCTGGAGTGGAAGATCATGGATGCAAAGGGCCGCTTTGTGAAGGAAGAGGGCGTAGGTGTATTTAACGGAGATGTTGGTTTTATAAAAGAAATCGATGAATTCGATCAGAAGATCGTTGTCGAATACGACGACGGAAGACTGGTAGATTACCTTTATTCCCAGCTTGATGAACTGGAACATGCTTATGCCATCACGATACATAAATCACAGGGAAGCGAATATCCGGTCGTAGTGATTCCACTTCTTACAGGACCGGCAAAGCTGTTGAATCGGAATCTGCTCTATACGGCAGTTACGAGAGCCAGAAAAGGCGTTGTGATCGTAGGAAATATCGGTCTGGTTAAGACGATGATCGATAATATCGATGAACAGAAGCGGTATACGACATTTGCTGAACGACTGGCAGAACTGGCATAAATCCAGAGTGATAAAGGGGGATAAAATATGCGGGAACAGAATATGTGGAACCGGACGCTTATGGATCTTGTATTCCCAAGGAGATGTCCGATCTGTGATGCAGTTATGGCATATGGCGAACAGGGCATCTGTAACAGGCATAAGACGCTGCCATATGTGACCGGGCCGGTCTGTATGAAATGCGGGAAGGAGCTTTCGGAAGCTGAACAGGAATATTGTGAAGACTGCAGGCGACACACCAGAAGCTTCGAGCGGGCATATCCGGTCTTTCGTTATGAGGAGCCGGTTGCATCCAGTGTGCTTGCTATTAAATATCATAATAAACGGGAATATGTGGATTATTATGGCAACCTTCTGGCAGAACGTCTCAGAAAAGCAGGGGTTGCAGACCGGATACAGATCATTCTTCCCGTGCCGATACATAAGAGCAGAAGAAAGAAACGTGGCTATAATCAGGCTGAGCTTTTGGCCGAGGTGGTAGGACGACAGCTTCATCTTCCGGTAGATAAGACGCATCTGCTCCGGGTATCAGAGACAGCACCGCAGAAGGAATTATCTCCGCTTGAACGCGCTAATAATATTAAACAGGCATTAGAAGTTAAGATGCTTCCGATGGAATGGAAGACAGTGTTATTAATAGATGATATCTATACGACAGGGGCAACGGTGCAGGCATGTACAGAAGCCTTGCAGGAGGCTGGAGCGGAACAGATCTATGTTGGTGTGATATGCGTAGGAGAAGGTCGTTGAGAGGACTTGGCTTATAGTCGGTTCTGTGATAGAATAAAGGATGTCTGCGGATATTTAAAAGAATCGGCAGGAGAAATATACAGAAATGGAAAAGGCGTATCAGCCGGGGTGAGAGATGAGATTTCGTCCGTGTATCGATATACATAATGGAAAAGTAAAACAGATCGTTGGCAGCAGTCTTCAGGACGAAGGCAATACTGCGAAGGAGAATTTTGTATCTGAGTATGACGGGGCTGCATTTGCAAGGATGTATAAGGCTGCAGGGATACATGGTGGACATATCATTTTATTGAATCCTGTGGGGAGCGAGTACTACGAAGCGGACTGCCATCAGGCAGAGCTGGCGCTTGCGGAATATCCGGGAGGGCTGCAGATCGGCGGCGGAATCAATGCCGAGAATGCCGGACGGTTTCTTGATATGGGAGCATCCCATGTGATCGTCACATCCTATGTCTTTAAGAATGGTGAGATCAACTACGATAATCTGACTGCGATCAGACGGGCAGTCGGAAAGGAACATCTGGTGTTGGACTTAAGCTGTAGAAAACGCGAGGACGGATACTATATCGTGACAGATCGCTGGCAGAAGTTTACAAATGTGAAGATAACAGCAGATACATTGGACATGCTTTCCGATTATTGTGATGAATATCTGATCCATGCTGTAGATGTGGAAGGTAAGGCATCCGGTATAGAGATGCATATCGCAAAGCTTCTTGGAGATTGGGGCAGAATACCTGTAACTTATGCAGGTGGTATTGCATCATTTGATGATCTGGATAAGCTCCGTGCGTTGGGGAAGAGTCGAATTGATTTTACGATAGGCAGTGCACTTGATATTTTTGGAGGACATATGAAGTATCAGGATGTTTTGCAGTATTCAGATCAGTAATGAAGTGTTGAATGAACATGATTCATGAGATAGAGTTATATGTACAGTTGAGAAGGAAGGTACATAGCAATATAGAAAACATGGAGGGACAATAAGACATGAGAAAAATGAAGAAGGTTGCAGTCATGTGCCTGACAGCAGCGATGACGATGTCATTGCTTGCAGGCTGTGGCGGCGCAAAGAAGGATACCGATGGTTCGACTTCTGAGACAGAAGTGACAACAGAGGTATCAACCGAAGAAGAGACAACCGAAGCTACGACCGAAGAAGCAACAACAGAGGAGGAACTCGGGGTGTCAGACGGCGATAAGGTGATCAATATCAACTTTGATGATAAAGATACCGATGGTTTCCATACTTATACAAATGGTGGAAATGAAGAAATGACCAATGAAGATGGAGAACTTCGTATTAATATTAAGAAGACGGGAAGCGTAGACTATGCGAACCAGATCTATTATGATGGATTCCGTCTGTATCAGGGTTGTGTCTATGAATATTCCTTCGATGTCCGTTCTGATCTGGAACGTACGATTGAATGGAGATTACAGATCAATGGTGGAGATTATCATGCATACACCAGTGATGTGATCACGATCGGACCGGAGACACAGCATATCACAGCACAGTTTAAGATGGAGGAGGATTCCGATCCTGCACCAAGACTTTGCTTCAACATGGGAAAACAGGAAGGTATGACCGGAGATGAAGCAGAGCATAATATTTATTTTGATAATATTTTATTAGAGGCAGTTGATGCTTCCGGCGCACAGCAGGTAGAAGCAACACCTGATCCTATGGCTATCAATGTGAACCAGGTGGGCTACATGACCGGTGACTCCAAGGTCGCTACCGTGATCGGAAAAAATGCGAAATCATTTGAAGTAATTGATGTGGCATCAGGAAAATCTGTATATTCAGCAGATCTGCCGGAAGAAGCTACCTACGATCCACCATCAGAGATGTTCTGTAAGCAGGCGGATTTCTCATCCGTAAAGGATGCAGGAACCTATAAGATCAAGACAGATGATGGAGAAGAATCAGTGGAATTCAAGATCGGTGACGACATTTACGGAGATCTGTATAAGGATGTCGTGCTGATGCTTTATAATCAGCGTTGCGGTGTGGAGCTTGATAGCAGCATTGCAGGTGAATTTGCACATCCCGCCTGCCATACAGGTGAAGCGGTTGTATACGGAACAGATAAGAAGATCGATGTAACAGGCGGCTGGCATGATGCCGGTGATTATGGACGCTATGTTGTATCAGGTGCAAAGACAGTACAGGATCTGTTCTTAACATATGAAGACAATGGATATAAGGCAGATGACATCGGTATTCCGGAGAGCGGAAACGGTGTGCCGGATGTCTTAGATGAAGCAAGATTTGAGCTGGACTGGTTGCTCAAGATGCAGGATGCAAATGGTGGTGTATATCATAAGGTAACCTGTGATGTATTCCCTGAGACAGTTATGCCGGAAGAAGAAACCGCACAGCTGATCGCATGTCCGATCTCAAATACAGCGACCGGAGATTTTGCGGCTGTTATGGCAAAGGCTTCAGTTCTTTATAAAGATTACGATGCGGATTTTGCAGCAAAATGTCTGGATGCATCAAAGAAGGCATATGAATACCTGAGCGGGAATATGGATGCTTACGGATTCTCAAATCCGGACGATATCGTAACAGGTGAATATCCGGATACGATCTTCCGTGATGAGACGATCTGGGCAGCGGTAGAATTATATGCAGCAACCGGAGATGCTTCCTATAAGAAGGCTGCCGATGCGATCATTGAGGGTAGCGATATCGTAAACTATGGACTTGGATGGGCAGATGTCGGATATTACGCTCTGTATGACTACATCAAATATGACGGCGGTTCTGCCAAAGCAAACGAATTGTTCTTCAATGAAGTAGATAAGACCGTAGATCAGATTAAAGACAACGGTTTCGGTGTATGGGTATCACCAACCAAGACATTTGCATGGGGAAGCAATATGAACATTGCAAATAAAGGAATGTTACTTCTGATGGCAAATAAGCTTAAGCCAAATGCAGATTATGTAAAATATGCTTCATACCAAAGAGACTATCTGCTTGGAAGAAATGCAGTCGGCTACTGTTATGTAACAGGCTATGGTACAAGAACTCCGCTTCATCCGCACCACAGACCATCTCAGGTATTAGAGGTAGCAATGCCGGGTATGTTAGTAGGTGGCGCAGACAGTAATCTGGAAGATCCATATGCAAAGGCTGTTCTTCTGGGCAAAGCACCGGAGAGCAGATATGCAGACAATGCGCAGTCATTCTCCTGTAATGAGGTGACGATCTATTGGAATTCTCCGATGATCTATCTGATGTCAGGACTTGGCAACACGAAATAAACACACAAAATAACACACACATAAATAGCACAGCCGATCGGGATAACTGTTCGGCTGTAGCTGGTATAAGAGTTTTCATTATGGACAAAATAAAGAAGTTATTAGAAAAAGAAATTGTCAGATATGTAATAGCAGGCGGGGCAACTACGGTTGTAAATATTGTATCTTTTTATCTGCTGCGTCTGTTTACCGATTTGTCAAGAAGCGTAGCGAATATCATAGCTATATCACTGGCGATTTTATTCGCATTCTTTGCAAATAAGTTTTTTGTGTTCACAGAGAGCAGTAAAAAAGATGCAGGAACGCTGATACGGGAATTTATCTCCTTTGTCGGAACAAGGCTTCTTGCGATGCTGGTTGAAGTTGTCGGCACGAATCTGTTATGTGATTCGTTCCGCTACAATGAATTTATATCGAAGATCATTGTTCAGTTCTTTGTAGTCATAATCAATTATGTATTCGGTAAGTGCTTTGTCTTTAAGAAAGAAAAAACGTCAATCCGGATATTTATGAGAAGAAATTATCTTATCCTGCTTGCGGGAGTGATTCCTGCGTGCTTCCTTTTAGGGGTATGGATCGCGGAAAAGATCGGACCGTTTGGAGGAAACAGTCTGACTATGGTAGACAGTCTTCATCAGTATCTTCCGTTTTTCTCAGATTATTATGACAAGTTAAAGAATGAAGGCAGTCTGTTCTATACATGGGATATCGGACTTGGAAGTAATATGTTGGCGATCATCGCATATTATATTGCATGTCCGATCAATTTCCTTGTTGTATTATTCAAAAGAGAACATATCTATATAGCAATGAGTTTGTTCATCGGAATCAAGATCGTACTTTCCGGTATGTCATTTGCATATTATATGCGTGAGAAATGCAGGAATTATAAGACATATGATCTTCTCAACGGCATATGCGATCAGTAATTATGTGATCGGATATTCATGGAATCTGATGTGGATGGACTGTATCATGATCCTTCCGCTCATCATGGCAGGCTTTGAGCGTATGACAGAGAGTGGGGATTATAAGCTCTATGTTCTGTCTTTGTTCTATGCGCTGATGTGTAACTATTATATGAGTTTTATGATCTGTATCTTCCTCGTTATGGTCTTTCTGCTGACGAACCATAAGAGTGTGAAGAGATTCTTTACCGATGGCTTCCGATTTGCCGGATGCTCTCTGCTGGCAGCGGGTATGTCGGCATTTCTGTTGATTCCGGCATATCTGGGATTGAATACAACAGCGTCGGCGACCAGAGTATTTCCGAAATGGGAATGGTATGGAAGTATATGGGATCAGATCAAACAGCTGTTTTATCTGACGAAGCCGATCAAGAACCAGCAGTTTGACGGCGGCCTGAACATTTATTGCGGAACGATCTGTTTTGTTCTGGTATTTGTCTATCTGTTTAACCGGAACATTAAGCTGTGGGATAAGATAAAGAATGTGATCATTCTGGTAGTGATCTTTGCAAGCTTTAATAATAAGCTGTTGAATTATATCTGGCATGGCTTTCATGATCAGTACGGAATTCCGAACCGATTCTCATTCCTGTTCATTTTCCTGATGCTTGCCATGTGCTGTGAGGTGCTTCTGCTTCTGGATAAGAAAGATACCTTTGCGGTACTTCTGGCTGTAGCGTTTGGATATGGTTTTCTGATCTTATCCTATAAGAAATGTACGATTGAGCGTCAGACCCTGATCTGGACTGAGATATTCCTGACGGTATATGCATTGTTAATACTGGCATTTACCCTGACAAAGGGAGTCTGGCGGAAGCTCGTCATATATGTACTCACCATAGCCTGTCTGGTAGAGACGGTCACAAATGGAATTAAGGGATATGACAGCAACGGATATGTCGATATCAGCCAGTATTTTGGCATGGAATCATCGATGAATCAGGCGATCGATACACTGGACTGTAAGGACAAGGCGTATAGAGTAGAGCTGATGAATACAAAGATCGTAGATGAGCCTACTTATTATAATCTTAAGAGCGTCTGTCTGTTCGGATCGACAGTGTCCGCTGATCTGGTTGATATGATGCATGACCTTGGATATTACACAGGCGCAAATGAATTCCTGTTCGACGGCGGTAACACCTTATCCAATTCATTACTGGGTGTGCGTTATCTGTTACAGAGAGAGGGCGAATATAATTATTTTGATGTCAACTATGTAAAAGATGTAGATGGAGTGAACATATATGAAAATCCATATGCGTTAAGTCTTGGCTACATGGTAAATAATGACCTGTTAGATTATGATGGTACGATCGGTAACATGTTCGATACCTTAAATCAGTTCGTGAAGCTGTCAACCGGTGTGCCGGGTGTATTCTCACAGTTATATCCGGAAGTAACGATGTACAGTGATAACTGCGAGCTGTCACATGATAGTGATACCAGTGAGTATTATTCCTATACAAGAACGGACAACAGTAAGTGCGATTTCCAGCTGAGCTTTGATGTGACGGACGAGTCTGCAGATATCTATATTCTGGCAAACAGCTCCGGTATCAATAAGGTAAGGATCTATGTAGACGGAGAGGAACAGAATTATGAGAGACTTCAGAACCAGACTTACCATGTCGGACATCTGGTTCAGGGACAGACCGTAACGGTTGAGTATTGTTTTCAGAGTTCACAGGCGAACAGCGGAAGTGCCAGATTGGTCGTATCTTCCTTTAACTGGGATTCCTTCTTACAGGCATATGATATATTAAGTGCTCAGCAGATGCTGGTTGGTAAAATGGAAGATGGTTATGTGAAAGGATATATGACGATCGACTATCCGGGACTGCTGTTTACATCCATCCCGTATGATAAGGGTTGGACAGCTTATGTAGATGGCAAGAAGTATGAGATCGATACGGTAGGAAATGCTTTCATAGCCTTGAAGCTTGCGGCCGGAGAGCATGTGATCGAGTTCAGGTATTTCCCACCGGGCTTGAAGCTTGGACTGATTCTTACATTTGCATGCTGGATCTTGTTCGGATTCTTATGCGGAAGAACACAGCTTCAGAATCGCCTGGAAGGTGCGGCATCCGGCAAGCGGAGACGCAGAAGTCGGTCAGGTGAAATCTCCGATGTAGAGCCATCAGATATAATAGAGGTATCAAAGGATGATGAGAGGCTTCCGGAGTCTGTACGGAATGAAGCTGAACCGTCGACAGATGATGATTATTACAAGCATGTAGATGAGATCCTTAAGGATGTATTTGACGATGACAAGAAGTAGAAATCGGGAATCTGAGCATCTGCAAGGCGACCATTTGAAGGCTGTAGATAGGATGTATAACATAGATAAAAAATGAGTGGCGTACATCCGGTAAATTTGTTTATATCTGACATATTATAAAAAGAAACAGAATAATGTTGTTAGTTATATATAGTAAAAAATATCAAAAAAGACCTATAGATTTTATGAAAAATCTATAGGTTTTTTTATCATCTCGTTGACCTTAACATTCATTTATAATATAATAACATGTGGAGTCAAAGTATTAGATTCAAAAAAGTAGAAATAGAGGTGCATCAATGGAGAAAATTAAGGAGTTGGGTTGGAAACCGGTCGCAGCAGCCGGTGCGGTACTTGGTCTTCTGGCTGGTATCTTAGGTGTTGCAGGGGTAGGAGCGGGTGCTCTGATCGTTGGAATACTTGCTGCGATTGTAACATTTGGAGGCTTGTTTATCGTCTGCGGTGACAGTGCCGGAGGCAATGGTGGCAAGGGAGATAAATATAAGAAATTATTTATGAATCTGCCAATCGGATTTGCACAGGCAAAGATCATAGAAGATCCTGTAAACGGAACCAGTTATCAGATCGTAGATGCAAACGAGATCTTTGGCGAGTACTTCAAACTCGATGTCAGTGATTACACCGGCAAGAATCTGAAGGAGAGTAAGATTGAAGTCCTTCAGGATATCAATGCATGGTTCACGGCATATAATAACTCCGGAACAAAAGAAGGAGATCTGATGGATGTCGAGATCACGATGGAATCCCTTCAGAAGGTATTCAATACCGTAATGTATAAGTCAGAAGCAGATTACATTAACATGGTCGTTATCGATATCACAGATCAGAAAGATACAGAGAACAAATTGTCCAAGGCAATTGTTGATGCGAATGCAGCCTATAAGACACAGGCTGAGTTCCTTGCAAATATGAGCCATGAGATCCGTACACCTATCAATGGTATTCTGGGTATGCTCCAGCTTACATTGATGGCAGATGATCTTCAGGCAGATTACAGAGATAATCTTGTAACCGCAAAGAACTGTGCGGATACATTGCTCCGACTGATCAATGATATTCTTGATATCAGTAAACTGGAAGCAGGAAAATACAAGATCAAAGAAGAAACATTTGATATCAAGCAGGCGATCGAGGAGACGGTTGCTGCACAGGTACCACTTGCAAATAATAAGGGGTTACAGCTCGACTGTTCATTTGGAAACAATATTCCAAAGCTGGTAAAGGGCGATGGACAGAGAATTCAGCAGGTATTGAACTGCCTGTTATCAAACGCGATCAAGTTCACCTCTGAAGGAAGTGTCCGTGTTAAGATCGCATCCATGGATATGGAAGGGGAAAATAAAGTTAAGATCCGTATGGCGGTTGCAGATACCGGAATCGGTATTTCAGAAGCAAACATGAGCAAGCTGTTCATCCGTTTCAGTCAGGTTGATTCTTCTGATACAAGAAGATATGGCGGATCAGGACTTGGACTTGTAATCACAAAGCAGATCGTTGAACTGATGGGTGGTAACATTCAGGTTCAGAGTAAAGAAGATATTGGTTCTACTTTCATCGTAGAAGTACCTATGAAGGTTGTAAAGGCATCTGATGATGCATTAGAAGAGGTTGAAAAGGAAGAAGAACCGGCAGTATTCTCAATCAATGCACACAGCAAAGCAAGAATCCTTGTAGCAGAGGATGAACCGGTTAATCAGCAGGTAATCGGTAAGCTGCTTGGTATGGCAGGCTTCTCTTATGATATTGCAGAGAATGGTCAGAAAGCAGTTGAACTCTTCAAGCAGAAGATCTACGATGCCGCTTTATTCGATGTACAGATGCCTGTTATGGATGGTATCGCAGCTACGCAGGAGATCCGTGAGATCGAGCAGAAGGAAAAGAGAAAGAGACTTCCAATTATCGCAGTAACGGCGAGAGCGATGTTCGGCGATAAGGAACGAATCCTTGAGAATAAACTGGACGATTACATAGCTAAGCCATACAATCTGAATGATGTTGTTGAGACATTAAATAAATATATTGATGATTAACGTAAGGGGGTCATTTGAAAATGGCAGGTAATTTTTTTCAGAATGCATTTGAAAAGACAAAGTCATTAGCCAATCAGGCAGTTGACAGTACAAAATGTGCTGCACAGAAGACGAAGATAAAAGGTAAGATCTCATCTGAGAATTCAAATCTTGACAGAATCTATACAGAGATTGGAAGATATTATTACAATCTGAATAAGGAAGAAGCGCCGGAGGAGATCTGTTCGACAGCGCTGCAAAGGGCTTAGAGAACATCGCAGCTCTGGAGAAGGAGTACAGAGAAGTAGAGGAACAGGAACACCGTATCATGAACAGTGGCAACCAGTATCAGCAGACACCACCACAGGGTATGTATAATCAGCAGATGAACGGAATGCCACCACAGGGTATGTATAATCAGCAGATGAATGGAATGCCACCACAGGGCA
>ERZ779904.302-NODE-302-length-13581-cov-1.71854_pt1 | contig 13581 bp, 10 predicted proteins | sample MGYA00511549_ERZ779904 | MGnify/ENA primary metagenome ERZ779904 (study PRJEB29588, sample SAMEA2151391) | human gut metagenome | biome: human gut; feature: human-associated habitat; material: faeces | place: Denmark | collected 2008/2010 ...
AGCATCTGTTGTAAATGCATATAGAAATGCAATAGATGATTATATAAAAGACCCCAAAAATTATGATTTTACTAAATATTTAAAGGAGCTTGAAAAAACAAAAACAAGAGGATTAACAACATTTTATTTTAATGATAGAAGTAATAAAGATTTTCAAGAATATGAAGGAAAGCAATATAATCCAAATTTTGAATTTGGAGGAAAAATAATTGAAAATTCTAATGAAAAAATTGTCGTTGAGATAAAAAATAAACTAATTGTGGGAGATACATTAGAACTTATCATACCTAATGAAATAAAACCGTATGAATTTAAAATAGAAAAATTATGGGATACAGAAACAGATGAAGAAATTCAATTTGTAAATCCAGGAAAAGCCGGACAAAGTGTTAAAATGTTAATTCCAATTAAAGTTGAAAAAGGTTGGATTTTAAGAAGAAAGAAGTAATTAATTTCTTGACAAATATATAATGTTTTATTACAATAAATACAAAGAAAAATATACAAAAGAAAGGATTTTTATTATGAATTTAATTGATGAAAATGAAGAAAAAGAGCAAGCTGAAAGCAAGAAAAAAATATTAAAAATTATTTTAATATCAATTGCCGTATTAGTATTTTTGGCAATAATACTTATTGTTTTTTCTGTAGTAAAAAATAATAATACTTTAAAACTTCAAATAAATGGAAAAAATGCTGAGTTACAAAGTGGTTTTGTATTAATGGCTGACAAAAAAAATATTTTAATAGAAAATGGTCAAATGTATATATCTGTAAGAAAGTTGGTTTCTGCTCTGGGAGGAGAATATTATAATGATGAATATAAAAACAAAGGTGAGGATACAACAAAGTGTTATATAAAAACATCTACAAATTCAAATGAATATACATCATATATTTCAAATTCTTCACAAATATATAAGGCATCTATGTTAATGGCTCAAGATGAAGAAGCATCAGATAATACAAATAATACAACACAAAATAAAACAAAAAAAGATGATTCGGATGTTGAAAAAACAGTTGAATATGAGTATTTTAATATTGAAAACGGAGTCAAATATATTGATGGAGAAATTTATGCAAGCAAGGAAGCGATAGAACTTGGATTTAATGTTATAATGACATACAATGAAAAAAATAAAACGATATCAATTTATACATTAGATACATTAGAGACAGTAGCGGCTAAGAATGTGAATTTAGCTGTTATTGGAGATAATTGTGAATATTATAATAAAAAATTATTAAAATATGGATTAGTATTGATACAAAATAGTGCTGGTGATTATGGAATAGCAAATTATAATAATTATCAAGAGGGAAATTATATTGTAAGTTGTAAATATTCAAATATTAGATTCTGTGAAAGTTCAGGAACTGTTATTGTAACTACATCAGAAGATGGAAAACAAGGAATACTAAAATTGGATTTGGTTAATTTAGAAAAAGCAGATACAAAAATTGAACCTAAATATCAGTTAATCAAATTAATAAGTGAAAAAGAAAATTTATACTTAGTAAAAGAAAATGGAAGATATGGTGTAATTAAGCTATCTGGCGATGAAATAACAACAGTTATAAAAACAGAGTATCAGAAAATTGGTATTGATGGTGATTTATATGATGAAATGAATAATAAGTATATTATTGATGACAAATATATACCTTTAAAAATTGATAACAAATGGGGACTTGCAACAACTGAAGGAAAAGTTATAATAAATCCACAATACTATGGAATTGGATGTAATTTAGGAAAAGTTGGAAGTGGAGATCCAGTAATAATATTACCAAAATTAATTGAAGATTCTGATGGAATTGTATTTGTTACTACACAAACTGAAGAAGTAAAATTGTATTCTGTAATAGATATAAAAACAGGTACAAAAGTTGGAAACCAAGAAGCTAGTGAAATATATTCAAAATTTGATAATAACCAAAGAAAATATTATATGAAAATTACAGATATAACAACAGGAACTGTAATTGGAAGTATAAACATATATAATGTTTATGGAAAAAAATCAAAAGTAATTAACAATGCAAATGAAGCAAACAATGCAATAAATAATTCATCTAACAATGTGGTTGAAAATAATAATGTTGTAACAAACACAGTACCAAATACAAATGAAACAATGAACACAAACAATCAAAATACGACAAGTACAAATCAACAAGAAACAAATGTAAACACAAGTTCTTCAAACTAGTAAAAAAAGTAGTTATTATTTTTATAATAACTACTTTTTTGCAAAATAATAAATATTGCTTGAATTTTTATTTATATTAATATATATTAGATGTAAACTAAAGAGGAGGCGTATAAAACCATGGAAAGTAATATTAAAGTTAATTTTAAATATAGCGGAATTTCAAATGCTGAAATATTGAAATATGCAGAAAAAGTAAAAAAAATACATAATATTTTAAATCAAAACATAGAAAAAAAACAAAATTTTACAGGTTGGATAACATGGCCTTGTTCATATGATAAAAAAGAGTTCGAAAAAATAAAAAAAATAGCTAATAAAGTGAAAAAAGACTCACAAGTACTAATTGTAATTGGAATAGGAGGCTCTTACTTAGGAGCAAGAGCTGTAATTGAATCATTAACAAATAAATTTAAACGAGATGATTCTGTAGAAATATTATATGTAGGCAATAATTTAAATGCAAATTATATAAATGAAATTATTGATTATGTGTCAGATAAAGACATATCAATAAATGTAATTTCTAAATCTGGTAAGACAACAGAGCCAGCAATTGCATTTAGAATTTTTAGAAATTTAATGGAGAATAAATACGGAATAGATGGTGCTAGAAAAAGAATTTTTGTAACAACAACCAAAAGAAAAGGTGCTTTATATAAGATTGCAATGCAAGAAAAATATGTTAAATTATCTATTCCAGAAAATATTGGAGGAAGATATTCAGTTTTAACACCTGTAGGCTTATTACCAATGGCTGTTGCTGGAATAGATATTGATAGTATAATGGAAGGTGCAAAATTAGCACAAGAAAAATATAATGAGGAAAATTTAAAATATAATGATTGCTATAAATATGCCGTTGTAAGAAATATATTATATGATGACGGAAAAACAATAGAACTTTTAGGAACATATGAACCAAAATTATCTTATTTTATAGAATGGTGGAAACAATTATTTGGCGAAAGTGAAGGAAAAAATAATAGTGGAATTTTTCCAAGTGGTGTAACATATACTACAGATTTACATTCATTAGGTCAATATGTACAAGAAGGAAGAAGGGAGCTTTTTGAAACAATATTAAATATAAAAAGTGTTGACGATGATATTGTTTTAGGCTTTGATGAAGAAAATTTAGATGAATTAAATTATATAGCTGGAAAAAAATTATCATATGTAAATAAAAAAGCAATGGAAGGTACTGTTAAGGCTCATGTTGATGGAGGAGTACCAAATATAATTATAAGCATTGATAAATTAGATGAACATACTTTAGGACATTTAATTTATTTTTTTGAGAAAGCATGTGCAATGTCTGGAAACATTTTGGGAATAAATCCATTTGATCAGCCGGGAGTTGAAAAATATAAAGAAAATATGTTTAGATTATTAGGAAAATACGAATAAAAAGATCCAATAGAAAGTGAATTATTTTTGTTAAGCTTTTTTGTTAAACAAGGATGGTTCACTTTAATTTCTTTATACAGGATTTTTATTTAGAAGTAAAGCACCAAGGAGGAATTTTCTATCTTGTTGAACTTAAATAGTATTTTTACTAGAAATACTATTATTTTGATAGTTGTGAAATATAAAATAAAAAAATTCTTTTATCATGAAAGTTTATTTAAGATAAATTTATTAAACAAATATCGACAAAATACTTCACTAAAAAATCCATTTATGATATGATGTATATATATTTTTAGAAATGAGGAGTACATATGAAAACAATAAGAAATATAATTTTAGTAATAATCTTTGGGGTACTAATTGGATTTGCATTATATATAGCACCAAATTACAAAAAAGATCCAAACGAAAATGTAACAAATCTTGTTATAAATTATACTAATGTTACAGGAAAAATGAATGGAAAAGTAATAATTGATGATAATGAAACAATATATTTATCTTTAGATGATATTGAAAATTATTATGATAGATATATATTTTTTGAAAAACAATACAATTATATAATTGCAACAGCAAATGGAAAACAGCATGTTTTGATATAAAAAATCAAACATTAACAATTAATGATAAAAAGGAAAAATGCAAAATTATAAATCAAGATGATAAGTATTATATTCCAATTACAGCTCTAGAAAGTGTATATAATATAAATGTAAAATATGTTTCAGATTATAACACAGTAGTAATTGATTCATTAGATAAACAGCTAGAAACAGCAAAAACAAATAAAGAAGTTTGGGTAAAATCTAAAAATATAGAATTATCAAGAACTTTGGAAAAATTGCAAGCTGACACAACTGTTTCAATTGTTCCAAATGATGAAAATAATGATTATAAAGGTTGGACATTAGTAAAAACTGATAATGGAGAAATTGGATATATAAAAAGTGAAAATTTAACAGATTTTAAAACAGAAAGATCTGAAGAAAAAGAAGAACAAAAAACTATAAGTATAGCTTGGGAATATTTTTCAAAAGTATCCAAAGCTCCAAAAAATGATATAACAACAAAATATGATGGAATAAATGTTGTAGCACCTTCGTTTTTTTATTTAGAAGATAGTCAAGTTAAAGAAAATGTTGGAATAGACGGAATAAATTACATTAATTGGGCTAAAAATAATAATTATGAAGTATGGGCAATGGTTCAAAATAACAATGATAGTAAAGCTAAAAAAGATGAATTTTCAAAATGGGTAAATGATTATGAAAAAAGACAAGAAATTATAAATCAAATTGTAAATTATGCTCAAGGATATAAATTAGATGGAATAAATATAGATTTTGAAAACATATACAAAACAGATAAAGATGCTTTGTCTAGATTTATAATAGAGCTAAAACCCAAGTTAGAAAATATAGATGTAACATTATCTGTTGATGTTACTGAACCAGATGGATCTGATAGTTGGTCTTTATGCTTTGATAGAAATGTCATAGGAGATGTTTCGGATTACATAGTATTTATGGCATATGATCAATATGGAAGTTCATCTAAAAAAGCAGGAAGTACAGCTTCTTATGATTGGGTAGAAAAAAATATAAATAAATTTATAAAACAAGAAGGTGTAGAAGCAAATAAAATAATATTAGGAATACCTTTATATACACGCTTATGGAAAGAAAATGGTTCAGAAGTAACAAGCATAGTGGTTGCTATGAAAAATGAAGATAAATATATAAAATCAGAAACAACATGGCTTGAAAGTGCACAACAAAAATATGTTGAATATACAGATAAAAATATAACATATAAAATGTGGATAGAAGATGAAGATTCTATAAGACAAAAATTAAATTTAATAAAAAAATATAATTTAACAGGTGCTGCTTTTTGGCAAAAAGGTTTTGAAAAAGACGATATATGGCAGATTGTTAAATCACAAATAATGGAATAAAAAATAAACACCTACATACAAATATTATGTAGGTGTTTTATGAATTATATAATAGGATACATAAATTGTAAAAAAGCTCTAAAATTTAAAAAATTGCAAAAAATTATTGGTTATATTTATTTCAAAATTAAAGTAATTAGAATAGATGAAAATAAATTCGATATTAAAGTAAATTCCAATAAGTTTAATAAAAGAAGAATAAAAAAAATTGAAAAAACATTAAAAACGTACAATATAAATAAATTAGTAATTTCAAACGAAATAGATTGTGAAAGTAAAATAATTTTAAATAATCTTATAAAATCAAGTGAAAAAATTTTAATGAAAGGTATTATAAAGAATATCTTAAAATATATTTTTAAAAATCAAAATACAGATTTTAGATTTGAAGATATATTTATTACCATAAAAGATGATAAAAATAAGGAAACAATTAAAGATATAGCCAATGAAGCAAAATCAATTAACATAGTTACAGATACAATAAAAAAAATGAGAAGATTATCAATAAACTTAGAAAAAGAAGAAAATATAATTTTTTCAATTTCAAATAATTGTAAAAAAGGATTAAAAAGAGCTAAAACAATAATAAATTTTGATTATACAGATGAATTTTTTGAAAAATTTAAGGTTAATAGAAATGCAATAATTATAAATTTGAATGACCATGAGTTAAAATTAGGTAATTATTATCAAGGAGTAATAATTGAAAATATTGAAATTGCTTATAACAATAATGAAAAAAGCAATTATAATAAAACAAAATTATATGAATCATATATATGCAATTTAAATTATTTTTCAATACAAGAAAAATATAATGAAGATAATTGCATAATAAGTAACTTAATAGGAAAGAATGGATTTATACAAAATAGAGAGCTGAAAAAAGTTCGTACAGAGCTTGACAAATTAAGTAAAAAGGATTAAGATATTTGGGATTCAATATGATAAAAATAAACTTTTTTAAAACGGAAAGGAATGAACATATATGGAAGAAAACAAAGAGGTTATATTAACACAAGAAGGGTTTGATAATCTAGAAAAAGAATTAGAATATTTAAAAACAGAAAAAAGAGCTGAAATATCAGAAAGAATAAAAATAGCATTAGGATTTGGTGATTTATCAGAAAATTCAGAATATGATGAAGCAAAAAATGCACAAGCAGAAAATGAAGCTTTAATAGTTGAATTAGAAAATAAGGTAAGATATGCTAAAATAATAGATGAATCTGAAATAGATACAAAAACAGTACAAGTTGGAAATACAGTAAAATTATTAGACATGGAATTTAATGAAGAAGTAACATATACAATAGTTGGTTCAACAGAAGTTGACTTAACACAAAATAGAATTTCAAATGAATCTCCAATGGGAAAAGCTTTATTAGGAGCAAAGAAAAATCAAACAGTAGAAGTTCAAGCTCCAGCTGGAGTTATAAAATATAAAATTTTATCAATAACTAAATAACATAAAAAAACTTATTGCCATTTGCAATAAGTTTTTTTATGGGAACTTTTAAATAAATGAATTAAAGTAAGAGCTGTCATAAATTAGTGTAAAAATCTTGTAATTTACGTAAAAATTTAGTATAATAGATAACATAATTGGTTATTGGAGGAAATATGAAAAAAATTGTAAAAAATGCCATATTTATAGTAATTTTAATTGTAATAGCAATGTCAATATTCAATATTTCATATGCTATGTTAAGTACTGGCAATTTTTCAAAATTGTCAACTGTTAAAAATACTACAGTTTTTACAAAAGATAACGATGTTAAATATTCAAATTTACAAAGTTACAAAATTGAAAATAAAGACTACAATAATTCAGCATATTATCAAACAATTAAAGTAAAAAGAAATACACCATATAAAATATCATGTATGATTAAAACAAGTAATGTAGAAATAAATAATAATACAAAAAATAGTGGAGCAAAAATAAGTATATTAAATTCTGAAGAAGAATCTACAGCAATAACAGGTACAAATGAATGGCAAAAAATTACTTTAATGTTTAATTCAAAAAATGAAGAAAATTTACAAATAGCTTTTATGCTAGGTGGAAATTCAAATGAAGGATCTGCAAAAGGAATAGTATGGTTTGCAGATTTTAAAATTGAAGAAGGAACGGCAAACTCAAATAATAATTGGAATGTAGCATGTTTTGTATTTAAAAATACAGATGTAAATATAAATAAAAAACAATATAAATATGAAATGAGCAAAGACGATATTAATCAAATAAATGACTGTATGAAAAGATTTAAATCAACATGTGAAGAGTTTTCAAACAACAATATTACAATATCATACAAAATAATTGAAATAGAAAATCCTATAAAAAGCATGTCATATGATGGGAAAAAGGGATATTATATTGATTCAAAAGATATTGCTAAAGATATAGACAATTATTTAGATCAAAATGAATTTGACCATATATTTATATGTGCCCGAATATCAAATGATGAATCAAAAGAATTAATAAATAATTGGATTGGATTAGGTAGTATGGAATATAAAGGTATTGGATATTCAAATATAAGAATGCCAACATCAAGTAAAAGCTATGCCTTAAAATACGACGAAAATCTGAATAAATTTCCGGAAGAGGTTTTTGTTCACGAATTTTTACATACACTTGAGAAAAATTCAAATGAATATAATTTACAATGTCCAAAGCTACATAATAATGAAAATTACGGATATATAAAAGATGAAATAATAGGATTATATGATTGGTATAAAGATTATATGAGTTGTAATATTAAAAATGAAAATATAGGATTAAATAAGCAAATATATATGTACAAACCAGTACATGAAAGCAATTTTATAAATAGTACAAAACTAAATTATTTTGATGAACCAACAGGAACAGTAGAAAAAATAAAATCAATAATAAATACAGCAAATGTAAAAATATAAAAATGGAAGGAAATGAAATTTATAATGAAATTATCAGACTTTAATTATGATTTACCAAAAGAACTAATAGCACAAGTTCCGATAGAAAAAAGAGATGAAGCAAGATTAATGGTGCTAAATAGAAAAAATAAAACAATAGAGCATAAAGTGTTTAAAGATATAATTGATTATTTGCAACCAGGAGATTGTCTAGTAAGAAATAACACAAAAGTAATACCTGCCAGATTATATGGTAAAAAAGAGCAAACAGGAGCAAATGTAGAATTTTTACTATTAAATAGAATAGAAGGAGATACTTGGGAAGTAATGGTAAGACCAGGTAAAAAACTAATGCCTGGAGCACAAGTTTCATTTGGTGATGGATTACTAAAGGCTGATATATTAGATAAAATGGAAGGCGGAAATAGAAAAGTAGAGTTCCATTATGATGGGATATTTAATGAAATACTTGATCAAATAGGATTAATGCCATTACCACCATATATAAAAGAAAAACTAGAAAAAAAGGAAATGTATCAAACAGTATATGCTAAATATGATGGTTCAGCAGCAGCACCAACAGCAGGATTGCATTTTACAGAAGAGCTATTACAAAAAATTAAAGATAAAGGTGTAGAAATAGCAAATGTTACATTACATGTAGGTATAGGAACTTTTAGACCTGTAAAAGAAGAAAATATAGAAGAGCACGATATGCACACAGAGCATTATTATATAAAAAAAGAAGATGCAGAAAAAATAAATAATACGCGAAAAAATGGTGGAAGAATAATTGCTGTTGGAACAACATCTTGTAGAGTACTAGAATCTGTTGCAGACGAAAATGGAATGGTAAAAGAAGTTGAAGGAGATACAAGTATATTCATATATCCAGGTTACAAATTTAAATGTATTGATAGTTTAATAACAAATTTCCATTTACCAGAGTCAACATTAGTAATGTTAGTTTCTGCTCTAGCAGGAAGAGAATATATTTTAGATGCATATAAAGAAGCTGTAAATCAAAAATATAGATTCTTTAGTTTTGGAGATGCAATGTATATAGAATAATAAGTAAAAATATAAAACAAAAGGAGAATAAAGATGAGTCAAGCAATAACATATGAATTATTACATGAATGTAAACAAACAGGAGCTAGAAGAGGTGTAATTCATACACCACACGGTGATATACAAACTCCAGTATTTATGCCGGTTGGAACACAAGCAACTGTAAAATCAATGACACCAGACGAATTAAAAGATATGATTGATGCAAAAATAATATTATCAAATACATATCATTTATATTTAAGACCTGGTAGTAAACTTGTAAAAGAAGCTGGTGGACTTCATAAGTTTATGAACTGGGATAGAGCAATATTAACTGATAGCGGGGGGTTCCAGGTATTTAGTTTAGGAGATTTACGTACTATTTCAGAAGAAGGTGTAGAGTTTAAATCACATTTAGATGGAAGTAAACATTTCTTCTCACCAGAAAGCGTAATGGAAACTGAAAATGATTTAGGTGCAGATATAATAATGGCTTTTGATGAGTGTGTTGAATATCCTGCAACATATGAATATACAAAGCAATCAATGGAAAGAACAACAAGATGGGCTAAAAGATGTAAAGAAGCACATAAAAATACAGAAAAACAAGGTCTATTTGGAATAATACAAGGTGGATTTTATAAAGATTTAAGAGATAAAAGTTTGGAAGATTTAGTAGCAATGGATTTTCCAGGATATGCAATAGGTGGAATTAGTGTAGGAGAGCCAAAGGAAGAATTTTTAGATATATTAAGATATACAACACCTAAAATGCCAAAAAATAAACCAAGATATTTAATGGGAGTAGGAACACCAGATTACTTAATAGAAGCGGCTCTTGCAGGAATAGATATGTGTGACTGTGTATTACCAACAAGAATTGCCAGAAATGGAACTGCAATGACATGGAATGGAAAAGTAGTAGTAAGAAATGCTACATATGAAAGAGATTTTACACCATTAGACCCAGAATGTGATTGCTATACTTGTAGAAATTACACAAAAGCATATTTAAGACATTTAGTAAAAACAAAAGAAATATTAGGTGTAAGATTATTATCAATACATAACTTATATTTCTTATCAAAACTAATGGAAAGAGTAAGAAAAGAAATAGAAAATGACAATTTGTTAAACTTTAAAAATGAATTTTATAGCAAATATGGCTATACAGAGTAATTTAAAAGAAATTAATTATTTCTTAGAAAGGATGTAAAAATGACGCTTATAGATGAACGCGAAGTAATGTTCGAACAAGAACGAAAACAAAAAATCATAAAGAATATTATAAAGATAATAGCAATACTAGTATTCATAGTAATTGTTTTATTGGTTTATATAAGCACAAAAGATGCAGGAAAATTAAAAGTATTAGTAGATGGAAATGAACAATCAAACTTAGATAGTCAATTGATTTTAAAAAACGAAAAAGGAAAAATATTAGAAGAAAATGGTGATATATATATATCAGTTCAAAAATTGGCAACAATGTTAAATTACGAATACTATAATAGTGAATATAAGAAAAAAGGTGAAGATAAAACAAAATGTCAAGTAAGAATACAAAATGAATATACATCATATATTGCAAATTCTAATAAATTTGGAGATACAATTGTAACAAAAAATACTGATGATAAGGATAAAAATAATACATCTAATACAACGAACACAAATGATGAACAACAAGTAAATCAAAATAATAATGATGAAGAATATGAATATTTTACAATAGACAATAATATAAAATATGTAAATGATGAAATATATGCAAGCACACAAGCGATAATGTTGGGTTTTGATGTATCAATATCATATGATACAAAAAAGAACACAATAGCAATATATTCGCCAGATTATATGGAAACTCTTGCAAAATCAAATAGATCAGATACAGTACCATCAACAGAATATGAATATATAAATAAAAGATTATTAAAATATGGAATGAGTATTGTAAAAAACTCAGATGGAAATTTGGGGGTTGGAAGTTATACAAATCAAGATAAATTAACATCATTTGTCGCAAGTTGTAAATATTCATCTATAAAATTTAATGAAGCCACAAAAACATTAGAAGTAACAACAAGTGGTGACAATAAAAAATGTGTATTACGATTAAATACAGATAATCAAACAGTAGAAAAAAATATGGATTCTCAATATGATGATATAAAAGAAATTGATAATGATTTTAAATATTTTTTAATAAAAGATAAAGAAAAATATGGTATCATAAATTCAGATGGAAAAATAATATTATATCCTTTATTTGAACAAATAGGAATAGATGAAGATTTATATACAGATATAGAAAGTAAATATATTATAGATAATAAATATATTCCAGTAAAACAAAACGGAAAATGGGGTCTATATAGTATAGATGGTAAAAAGTTAATAGATCCTCAATTTCAAGATATAGGTTGTACTGTAGCACAAAGTGGAGATTCAGTAGCAGTAATTCCAAATATAAAAGATAATATAGATGGAATAGTATTTTTATACAATAAAGAAAAATCTTTATACGGAATATATAATGCAGAAAATGGAAGTAAAATTGCAATTTCGTTGGGAGAAGTATTTAAAAAATCTGAAAACAATGAAGAAAATTATTATATGAACTACGTAATAGATAAAGAAAATAATGTGGTACATACATTAAATGCACAAAAAGATATATAAGTGTTGACAAACAAATAAAAAATAGTATAATAAATACATCAAAAACATAAATGAGACAAAGTAAAATATCACTTTTTATCAGAGAGGATTAGTCACTTAGGCTGAAAGCTAATCTTAAAAAAATATTTGAAAAACTACCTCATTGTTGCCATTAATTTGGACGTATAACTTGCGTTAAAAGTATTAATTAAGTTAAAAATAGGATGGAACCGTGTTATAAAAGCACTCCTAAAGATTATATTTATTTATGGTCTTTAGGAGTTTTTTGTATGCAAAATAAAAATTCAAAAGACTATAAAGAAAGGGGAATTTTTATGATAAAAGTAGAATTAAAAGATGGCTCTATAATTGAAGTAGAGGAAGGAAAAAGCATTTTAGATGTTGCAAAACAAATAAGTCAAGGGTTAGCTCGTATGGCTATGGTTGGAAAAGTAGATGGAGAAGTTAAAGATTTAAGATTTGAATTAAATAAAGATTGCAAATTAGAAATATTAACTTTTGACAGTATCGAAGGAAAAAAAGCATACTGGCATACAACATCACATATTATGGCACAAGCTGTAATGAGACTATTTCCAGACACAAAATTTGCAATAGGTCCAGCAATAGATGAAGGTTTTTATTATGATTTTGATTCATCAGCAACTTTTAATGATGAAGATAAAGAAAAAATAGAAGCTGAAATGAAAAAAATTATAAAAGAAGATTTACCAATAGAAAGATTTTCTTTACCAAAAGAAGAAGCTTTAAAATTAATGGAAGGACAACCATATAAACAAGAATTAATTAATGATTTACCAGAAGGAGAAGAAATTTCATTTTATAAACAAGGCGATTTTACAGACTTATGTGCAGGTCCACACTTAATGAGCACTGGAAAAATTAAAGCTGTTAAATTATTAGCAAATTCAGGTGCTTATTGGAGAGGTGATGAGCATAACAAGATGTTACAAAGAGTGTATGCAATTTCATTCCCAAAAGCTAGTGAATTAGAAGAATTCTTAAAATTAAGAGAAGAAGCAAAAGAGCGTGATCATAGAAAAATAGGAAAAGATTTAAAACTATTTATGACACATAAATTAGTAGGTGCAGGTCTTCCAATATATTTACCAAAGGGAGCAACAATAAGAAGATTATTAGAAAGATATATACAAGATAAAGAAATAGCCCTAGGTTATAGTCATGTATATACACCATCACTTGCTAATACTGAACTTTATAAAATAAGTGGTCACTGGGATCATTATAAAGATGATATGTTTCCAATAATGAAAATGGATACAGAAGAAATGGTATTAAGACCAATGAATTGCCCACATCATATGCTAGTTTACAAAA
>ERZ779904.311-NODE-311-length-13308-cov-1.89972_pt1 | contig 13308 bp, 12 predicted proteins | sample MGYA00511549_ERZ779904 | MGnify/ENA primary metagenome ERZ779904 (study PRJEB29588, sample SAMEA2151391) | human gut metagenome | biome: human gut; feature: human-associated habitat; material: faeces | place: Denmark | collected 2008/2010 ...
TATCGGTGAACGTTTGGGCGTGATTGAAAACGAATTGGGTCATGTGGATGAGAACATCTCCAGCTACAAGAGTGAACATCTGTTGCCGGACGTACAAGCCGCATCCAATCTGTATATGAGCCAGTCAGCTGAGAATAAAAAAGAAATTCAAGCACTCACCAATCAGCTTACCACGGCCCAGTATATTCGTCGCGAACTGAACAGCAAGGAAATGAACCAGCCATTGCCAACCAACTCCGGTATAGCTAACGTAAATATCGAAAGTCAAATCGGAGAATACAACAAGATTGTGTTGGATCGTAACCGGTTGATAGCTAACAGTAGCGAGAAGAACCCGTTGGTGAAAGATTTGGGAAACTCTATGCAGAGTATGAAGCGTACCATTTTGCAATCAGTTGATAATCTGATTGTATCACTGAATACCCAGATACGCAGTATTCGTCAACAGGAAGTGGCGACCACTCAACAGTTAGCTTCTAATCCGAGTCAGGCCAAATACTTGTTATCGGTAGAACGTCAACAAAAAGTAAAGGAAGAGTTGTACCTGTATCTGCTCCAGAAGCGTGAAGAGAACGAACTGTCCCAAGCGTTTACCGCTTATAATACGCGAGTGATTACAGCTCCACGTGGCAGTGCTTTACCAATGGCACCGAATAAGAAAAACATTTTGTTGGTGGCTTTTGCTCTCGGGCTTTTAGTACCGGCAGTCATTATCTTTATGCAAGAAAACATGAACACCAAAGTTCGGGGTAAGAAAGATTTGGAGAACTTGAGTGTGCCCTATTTGGGTGAAATACCATTATATTCCAATAACAAGAAAAAGAAGAACAAATCTCAGGAAAAAACAATCGTGGTGGAAGAAGGCAATCGCAACATCATCAACGAAGCTTTTCGTGTACTTCGCTCCAACGTGGACTTTATGAAAAACAAGAATACCGATCAGAAAGTATTTGTGATTACCTCTTTCAATCCGGGTAGTGGAAAGAGTTTCTTTTCGGTGAACATAGCCACGAGCTTTGCCATTAAAGGGAAAAAAGTATTGGTGATAGATGGAGATTTGCGACATGGATCCATTTCTGCTTATGTGGGGTCGCCTAAGAAAGGTCTGAGTGACTATTTGGGTAATCGGGTGGCTAATTGGAATGAAGCGCTTGTAATAGATAAGAAACATGCCAATTTGCATGTTCTTCCTGTGGGGACCATTCCCCCGAATCCGACGGAACTGCTGGAAGATGAAAAATTTGCAACCTTGATGCAAATCTTGCGCAATGAATACGATTATATCTTTGTGGATTGTCCGCCGATAGATATCGTGGCAGACACACAAATCATAGAGCAATATGCCGACCGGACACTCTTTGTGGTACGGGCGGGATTATTGGACCGCTCACTGTTATCTGAATTGGAAAGTATTTATCTAGAAAAGCGGTTCAAAAACCTTTCGGTAATTTTGAATGGGACGGAAAGTACTGGTGGACGCTATAGTTATCGATATGGTTACAGTTATGGTTACCACAATGGGTATACCTCTTATTACGGCAACTCAAAATAAATAGTCAACAGGAATGTGGCTTTTTCGACAGAAAAAAACATTAGCGGAAAGCGGTTTTTTCCGTGGTTTCACCGATTGCCATAGTCACTTGTTGCCAGGTATTGATGATGGAGTAAAAACAGAAGAAGAAACATGGAGAATTTTGGATGAGATGGAGCGGCAAGGAGTGCGGAAAATATGGCTTACCCCTCACGTCATGGAAGACATGTCCAATAAAACTGTTACATTACAACAAAAATTTTTGAGCTTAAAACAAAAATATCAAGGGAAGGTGGAATTGGCTTTGGCTGCGGAATATATGTTGGATAACCTTTTTGAGGAACGGTTGGAAAAGGATGACCTGTTACCCCTTGAGGAGGGAAAACGTTATCTGTTAGTGGAAACTTCTTATTTCAATCCACCAATGGGATTACTGTCTATTTTGCAACGCATCCAAAAGAAAGGTTATCATCCTTTGTTGGCCCATCCGGAACGATATGAGTATATGCAAATGATGGATTATAAAACGTTAAAAAAGAACCAAATTTCTTTTCAATTAAATATACCGTCATTAGTCGGAATGTATGGTAAGCACATAGAGAAGAAAGCGAAGATATTATTAAAAGCAGGAATGTATGATTTAGGAGGAAATGATGTTCACTCCCTTATTTTTTATGTGACAACTTGTAAGCAAAAAATAGACAATCTGTCTTTCTTGAAAAATGTGTGTAAAATATAGCGTATTTACATTCGGGAAGACTTTGCCCTAATATGTGTTTTTTTATGTAAATGAATGATTTAATATTTAATACAAAGATAAATGAAAGCATGTTTCATGGGCTTGGGTTACATCGGACTACCTACAGCCATTATTGCCGCAAAGCACGGCATTCAAATAACAGGAGTTGACATTAATCCTCATGTAGTGAAAATGACCAATGCGGGACATTTGCACATCATTGAACCTGGCATGGAGGAAATGTTACAGGAAGTAGTGAAAGCTGGCATGTTGAAGGCTTCGGTTACACCGGAAGTCAGCGATGCATACTTCATGGTGGTCCCAACCCCGTTCAAGGGAAACCACGAGCCGGATGTGAGTTACGTGGAAGCGGCTACACGTGCCGTATTGCCGTTACTGAAAGAAGGGGATCTTTATGTAATAGAATCCACTTCACCTGTAGGAACTACAGAGGCTATGGCACGCATCATTTTTGGTGAACGTCCGGAATTGGAAAGTAAGATTTTCATAGCCTATTGCCCGGAGCGTGTATTGCCAGGTAATGTGATCTATGAATTGGTACACAACGATCGGGTCATCGGTGGTTTGAATCCTGAATCTACCGAAAAGGCAATAGCATTCTATTCGCAATTTGTGCAGGGCACACTTCACAAGACTAACTGCCGTACAGCGGAAATGTGTAAGCTGACGGAGAACTCCAGTCGCGATGTACAGATAGCTTTTGCCAATGAACTTTCGCTTATCTGCGACAAGGCTGGTATCAATGTTTGGGAACTTATTAACCTTGCCAACAAGCATCCGCGTGTAAATATCCTGCAACCCGGTTGCGGTGTAGGAGGTCATTGTATTGCGGTAGATCCATACTTTATCACTGCTGATTTCCCGGCAGAAAGCAAGTTAATCAGCGATGCACGTGATATTAACAACTACAAGAGTTTCTGGTGTGCTGAAAAGGTGAAGAACGCCATGTTGAAGTTTGAGTTGAAGAATCATCGTAAACCAGTTATAGCCATGATGGGATTGGCATTCAAACCAAATATTGACGATTTGCGTGAAAGTCCGGCGAAGTATATTACCACGAAAGTGATGCAGAGCTGCAACAATGCCGACATTTTGGTCGTAGAACCGAATGTAAAAGAGCACAACGTGTTTAAGCTGACTAACTACTGCGAAGCCTACGACAAGGCAGACATCGTGGTGTTCCTTACGGCTCACAACGAGTTTAAAGAGCTATCTTGGAGGAAGGATAAAATGATATTGGACTTTTGTGGAATATTCAAGAAATAATGGATATTTCTAAATAAGTGCAAATACAATTATCACCGAAACTAATGAAAATTGCACATAAAATAGTTCAAGTACCGGAAATGAAATTTTTATTAAGACCTTTTATACACAATGTAAAAAGGAATAATCAAAATATACATGAGATTTTCCAGGAAAAATCTCATGTATATTTTCGGAGTTTGATAAGATTTTGCCACAAAACAATATCTTTTGCAGCGTATTTACCAATATATTATTGGGGGCGGTTCGTAAAAAAATATCAAAAGCGTTTCGATATAATAATCACCAGTGCCTGATACAAGAATTATGCATCCAAATTAAAATATATACTCGAAAAAATAGGAATTTATGTTTATCCGAAGATTTGAAGTGTTAGCTGGAAATAAGACTTGTGAAGAAACATACAGGAAACGTCATATCGACATAGAATATATCTTACATATATGAAGACTATCCATCATGTCTGTGTGATTTTGGTTACGTTGACGGTACGGTATCGCATTTAGAATTGATGAAAAAAATTCGGTTGGGCAAAATTGGAAGAATCGAATTCCCTATCAGTCACGAAATAACACATTTTTTCGAAAACATAGAATCAACGTATTGGCTAATACAAATGAATGGATCTTGCAAGATATGAACTACTATATAACTTCCTATTCAGACTTTCACGACGATGACACAAAGCCAAGGATGTTTGAATAGAAAGAGGGTAAGGCGATATTAATGCATAGTGAGTATGAGGAGAAGTGGAATATTATTCCTGTATAAAATTCTTTTAGATAATCCTATTATTAGGTGATTTTAGGTTTCAAGATATGAAAGGGTTGAGTTTTATTAAGTCATCTTCAGGCAGAACTCAAAAGGCACAAAAGAATATTTTGGGGATGTTGCTCATAAAAATTTGCAACATCATTATTAATTTGGCTTATGTTCCATTGTTGATTAATAGTTTGAATCAAGATAGATATGGAATATGGTTGACAATTACTACAATTGTTTCTTGGATTGCATTTTTTGACATTGGGTTAGGTAATGGTCTGAGAAATAAATTGGCGGAATCAATTGCTTGTAAAGATGAAATAAATGCTCGAAAATATGTGAGTACTACTTATGGTGCAATGGGAATCTTATGTTTCTTGTTCTTTATCATAGAGGCCTGCATTGTTCCATTTTGCAATTGGAATAGTCTGCTAAACGCTCATTCGATTCCTAATGGTGAACTTACATTATTAATGTTATGGGTTCTTTCAAGTTTAGCATTTCAAATGCTACTAAAACTTCTAAATTCTGTATTGTACGCTTTACAAAAGCCGGCATTATCCTCATTGATATTGATGCTTAGTCAATTGTTCGCTTTCATTGGAATTTTTATTTATACAAATGTTTGCAATGAAGTTTCTCTTTTGAAATTGGGAATGATTATATCAATGGCTCCAGTCGTTGTATTGATGATTTTTTCATTGATACTGTTTAGAAAAATGATACCCCAATATATGCCAACCCCCTCTTTCTTTGAGCGTTCTAAAATAAAAGAGATTGTTATTCTTGGGAGTAAATTCTTTTGGATTCAATTGACGACTTTATTATTATTTCAGTCAAACAACTTGATAATCGCCCATACTTGTGGAAATACTTCTGTGGCTGAGTATAATATTGCCTACAAATACATTGGTTTGATAGAGATGGCCTTTATGATTATCATGACTCCTTTTTGGTCTGCTGCCACTGATGCTTATGCGAGAAAGGATTATCAATGGATTAAAGGAATATTAAAAAAACTACAATTCATTTCATATATAATGATTGCCGCTGGAGGAGTTTTGATTTTATTATCAGATTTTGTATACAAATGGTGGTTATCATCAACTATCAAACCCGATAAATCATTAATGTTTCTTCTATTATTGTATTTCTGCATCCAATTATCATGGGCTAGATATGGGAGCATAATCAATGGTATTGGGTGTGTAAAGCTCCAATTCTATATTACAATGATAGAGGCTTTTGTGCATATTCCATTGGCTTTATTGCTTGGTACTTATTGGGGTGTAAAAGGAGTAATTATTTCACTTATTATATCAACATTTGCCAATACTATTTGGCCTAAGATACAGATCAAAAATATTTTTTTAGGAAAACGAAGTATATGGGTAAAGTAAATTCTATTACAAAGCTAGAAATAGCGATATTTGTTTTTCTCACTATGATGATATCAGGAGCATCGTCCATTGCTAGTAATGATTTTATTAGAATTATAGTTGTGGGATTATTAGCTCTTTATAGCTTTATAAATCATAAGAATTTATATAATAATATTCTTTTTTATTTATTAAGTGGATGGATTTTAATAAACCTAATATCCTCATTATATTTTGGTAAAAATATAGATTTTTTTCCTTTTATAGGGAAAATTGTTTTGATCTATCTTGCATATTTATGTTTATCTTGTTGCAAGGATAACTTTTGGGATAAATATGAGCAATTTTTGTATAAACTGGCGTTAATTTCTACAATATTTTATATCTTATCCTTGTTCTTTCCCAGTATGTTTAATAGCCTTACTTCTGTATTCCGTCCTTTTACCGCTGATATTTTTTATCAGAAGGAGTCTCAGAAATACTATTTCTATGCTTTCTTTTTTACATATATGGGTAATGGAAACTTCAGGAATAGTGGTTTTATGTGGGAACCGGGTGCATATGCGATGATTTTAAATATCTTGATTGCATATAATATATGTCGACAAGGTTTTCAATTGAATAGACACATTAAGGTATATACTATAATCCTTTTAACTACATTTTCCACAGCAGGATATTTGGCATTTTTTATCATTTTGCTACTGTTTCTTTTGAAAGGACAAAATATTTATATAAAAGCACTTATTCTTATCTGTACTGCTTTTTCAATAGGTTGGTTGATGAATGCAGACTTCCTTCTTCCAAAAATCGAAGAATTTATATCCTCCGCACAAAAGGGAATAGTACACCATCAAGGTTACAGGAAACTATATGAAGCCAATAGAATCCTTTCTTTCAAATTGTTGACGGATAAATTTTTGATGTTTCCAATAGGTTGGGGTTGCGTCCAAGATACAACTTCATATATGGCTTTGAAACATATTGTTACTGTTAATGGCTTGGGAAACACATTAGTGACATGGGGTATTTTCGCATTCTCTTTTTTTATGTACTCGATTGGTAATTTTTTCTATCAATATAGGCAGTCAATTATTATTGTTACACTTTCATTATTAGTAGTATGTATTAGTTTTTTTAGTAATCCTATAGAAAATAACATACTACTCTATTTGTTAATTTTATCTCCTTATATCGTAGAATTTAATTGATAAAACATGAATATTGGCATTATTTGTAAATACCCTATTCCGTATGGAATGGCAGCCACAACACGTATCTTCTCATATTCTAAGGGCTTATTAGAATGTGGTGATAAAGTTGATGTATGGTCAATTGCACCTAATAATTTTAACGCGAATAATAATAATGAAGGCGTTTTTAATGGTATATCATATTTTTATTCATTCAGAAGCAAACGATTTAGTAATAAGCTATTCCATGCATATGAAATGATTTATTCTCTTTTTATCTTAGGTGTAAAATTACATAAAAGAGATAAAATTAGAAGATATGACGTGTTTATTATAAGCTCAGATAGTCTCATTTGCCTGCTGTATATGAGGGTATTAAATATATTATTTAAGAGAAAACTTATTTTTATTTTTGATGAGTATCCAACACCTATTAGAGGTAAATTAAAGAATAAAATACCATTTTGGAAAGAAGTGATTTATCGTGTTATTTTAAGTAAATATTCAGGATATATTTCCATGACCGAAAATTTATTGAAATATTATAAAAAAATCACAGACAATCCAGGTATTATAATTTCATCCATTACCGATGTCAATCGATTCCATAATATAATAAAAAAGCCTATAAATAAAACTAAGAAATTAATTTATATGGGAAATATGGAATTATCAAAAGATAATGTAGACAATATTTTGTACGCTTTATCTATCTTGCTAAGAGATAATTATGATGTTCATTTGTATCTTTTTGGAAAACCAAATTTAAAAGATAAATCTATATTGGAAAGGATTATTGAGCAAGAGGGATTAGCAAACAACACAAGTTTTAGATTTGCTCAATATAATGATGTTCCAAAGATTCTATCAGAAGCAGACATTTTAGTTTCCTCCCAACCTGTGACTGTTCGTGCAGACGGAGGATTCCCAACTAAATTGGGAGAATATTTAATGTCGGGTACTCCTGTATTATCAACCAATGTTGGAGAAACATCAAAATACTTTAAGGATGGTGAACATATGTATTTTGCAAAACCAGAATCGCCATTGGATTATGCTAACAAGCTCAAATATATCATAGATAATTATGAGAAAGCATTAGCTGTTGCTAAAAAAGGGAAAATGCTAATAGAGCAATCGTATTCTCATATATCTGCTGGAGAAAAGATGCATAAATTTTTAAAATCATTATAAATAGTATGTCAGTATTCAAAGACAAAGTCCTGTTAATTACAGGCGGTACGGGTTCCTTTGGGAATGCTGTGCTACGTCGTTTTCTTGACAGCGACATCAAGGAAATCAGAATTTTCAGTCGTGATGAGAAGAAGCAGGACGATATGCGTCACCGCTTGCAGAATTCTAAGGTGAAGTTCTATATCGGTAATGTCCGCAACAAGACTTCTGTAGATATTGCTATGCGTGGTGTTGACTACGTTTTTGCCGCCGCCGCTCTCAAGCAGGTGCCGAGTTGTGAGTTTTTCCCTATGGAGGCTACTCGCACTAATGTTCTCGGTACTGGAAACGTTCTTCTTTCTGCTATCGAGCATGGGGTAAAAAATGTTGTGGTCCTTTCTACTGATAAGGCAGCTTATCCTATCAATGCTATGGGTATCAGCAAAGCACTTATGGAGAAGGTTGCGATTGCTAAAGGTCGTGAACTTGGCGAGGGTGCGGCTACTACCATTTGTTGTACTCGTTATGGGAACGTTATGGCAAGCCGCGTTCTGTTATCCCTTTGTGGGTTGAGCAGATGATAGAGGGTAATCCTATTACTATCACTGATCCGAATATGACCCGCTTTATGATGACTCTTGATGATGCTGTTGACTTGGTTATATACGCGTTTACCCATGGTCATAATGGTGATCTTTTTGTCCAAAAGGCTCCTGCCGCTACTTTGGAGACTCTTGCTACCGCACTGAAGGAAATATATTCTAAGGTTGATCCGAAATATGGAGATACTGAGGTTCGCGTTATTGGTACTCGCCACGGTGAGAAACTTTATGAGACTCTTGTCACTCGCGAGGAGATGGCTAAGGCTATTGATATGGGCAATTATTACCGTATTCCTTGTGATAACCGTGACTTAAATTATGACAAGTTCTTCTCTGAGGGTGATGAGGTGGTTTCTCGTATTGAGGATTATCATAGCCACAATACTCAGCGCCTTGATGTTGAGGGTATGAAGAAGCAGTTGATGCGTCTGCGCTTTATTCAGGAGGATTTGGGCTTGATTGAGAAGGCAAAGGCGCGCGAAATCCGTTCCGAATAGCCGGTGTGTGAAAACCGGCAATCTACTGCGTTGCCATCGACTTCGCAAAGTATTTTTTTTGGGGGGGGGAACAATTATTCAAAGTGTTCCCGCTATTGAGAAATCACCAATAGGAAATCTTTTACACACAGGAAGACATTATCTTTCTTTTCCATCATAATTAAATTTTATCTCAATGAAAATATTAGTTACCGGAGCCAAGGGCTTTGTCGGTCGAAATCTTGTTTCGCAACTTTACAATATCCGCGATGGCAAAGCTCGCAATTACGGCATTGACAGTGAGGACTTGGCCGTTTATGAATATGATATTGACAGTGACCCTGCCGACCTTGAGGAATATTGCAAGAATGCAGACTTTGTTTTCAATCTTGCCGGTGTTAACCGCCCGAAGGACAATTCTGAGTTTCTGAAGGGCAATTTCGGCTTTGCGTCGGTGCTTCTTGACACTTTGAAGAAGTATGGAAACACTTGCCCTGTTATGATTTCATCATCTATTCAGGCGGTTCTTGACAATCCTTACGGTGAGTCGAAGCGTGCTGGCGAGCAGTTGATGTTTGAATATTCGGCGGAAACTGGAGCGAAAGTGCTTGTCTACCGCTTCCCGAACGTTTTCGGAAAGTGGTGTCGTCCAAACTATAATAGTGCCATTGCAACTTTCTGCAACAATATAGCGAATGATCTTCCTATTAGCGTCAATGACCCGAGCATTGTTATGAATCTTGTTTATATAGACGACGTTGTTGATGAGATGATAGCGGCACTTAACGGCAACGAGCATTGCAATGAAAACTTCTGTGAAGTTCCAGTCACTCATACCCGCACACTTGGCGAGATTGTTGAGATTATCCGCTCGTTTAAGGATATGCCAGCAAATCTCGGCGTTGCAGATATGGGCGACGGTTTGGCTAAGAAACTCTATTCAACATACCTTACTTATCTGCCGAAGGAGCGTTTTGCGTATCCTTTGAAAATGAACGTCGACGAGCGCGGCAGTTTTACTGAATTTATCAGGACAGCCGATCGTGGTCAGGTTGCGGTGAATATATCCAAACCGGGTATTACCAAAGGTGAGCACTGGCACCATACAAAGGTGGAGAAATTCGTTGTAGTCAGCGGTCACGGCCTTATTCAGATGCGTAAGGTCGATTCAGACGAGGTCGTCAATTTTGAGGTTTCCGGCGATAAAATCGAGGTTGTTGAGACTATCCCGGGATACACTCATAACATTGTAAACCTTTCAGAAACAGAGAATCTTGTAACTCTGATTTGGTGTAACGAGTGCTTTGACCCGAACCGCCCAGATACTTATTTCGATAAAGTAGTAAAATAGCAGGTTATGTTGGTTATCGACAAAGAATTGCTTGACGGGGTAACGGCACAGGCAAAGGCGAGTCCCCGTTTGCGGATGAACTACAATCTGCATGACAGTCTTGAGGCAAAGGCGCAGAGACTGATGAACGCTATGGAACCCGGAACCGATTTGCCGATTCACCGCCATACCCATACTGCAGAAACGTATTTCGTTCTACGCGGTAGAATCAACGTGCTGTTTTACGGTGAAGATGGTCAGTTGGAAGAAAGCCGTGAACTTGACCCCTTGAAAGGATGTTACGGCGTTCAGATTCCTACCGGTCAATGGCATACGATTGAGGTCCTTGAAAGCGGAACGGTAATCTTTGAAGTTAAGGATGGACCGTACACACCACTTACTCCTAAAAATACAATGACAAAATAAAATATTATGGAATTAAAACCTGACTATTCAGATATAAAATTTGCGGAAAACGGCAAGTTGAAACTTTTGATAATTGTAGGAACAAGACCTGAAATTATCCGCCTTGCAGCCGTTATCAGTAAGTGCCGCATCTATTTCGACACAATCCTTGCTCATACAGGCCAGAACTATGACTATAACTTGAACGGCATCTTTTTCAAAGACCTGAAGTTGAAAGAACCAGAAGTGTATATGGATGCCGTTGGCGATGACCTCGGTTCAACAATGGGAAATATCATAAGTGCTTCCTATAAACTCATGTCGCAGGTAAAGCCCGATGCTGTACTTGTTCTTGGCGATACAAACTCATGCCTGTCAGTTATCGGAGCAAAGCGTCTGCACATACCTATCTTCCACATGGAAGCAGGTAATAGATGCAAGGATGAGAACCTTCCGGAAGAGACAAACCGCCGTATCGTCGATAGCGAGCATGCTCGCCGCTATCTTGCAGAATGCGGATTGCCGAAGGAGAGGACATACGTTACCGGTTCACCAATGGCGGAAGTCCTTCATAATAATCTTGAAGAGATTGAGGCAAGCGACATTCATAACCGTCTCGGCCTTGAAAAGGGCAAATATATCCTTCTTAGCGCCCACCGTGAGGAGAATATCGACTCAGAAAAGAACTTCACTTCATTGTTCCGGGCAATCAATGCGATGGCAGAGAAGTACGATTTATAGTTGCCACCCAAGAAGCCGCAAACGCCTTGCCGCAAACGGATTCCAATTAGACAAAAGAGTAATTCAGCACGAGCCTCTCGGATTTCATGATTATAACTGTCTCCAGATGAACGCATTTGCCGTTGTCAGCGACAGTGGAACATTGCCAGAGGAGAGTTCATTCTTCACATCAGTAGGCCATTCGTTCCCGGCAATCTGCATCCGCACGAGCACAGAGCGTCCGGAAGCCCTCGACAAGGCATGCTTCATATTGGCAGGCATTGACGAAAAATCATTGCTTCAGGCGGTTGATACAGCCGTAGAGATGAACAAGAATCAAGATAACGGCATTCCAGTGCCAAACTATGTTGATGAGAACGTATCAACAAAGACCGTTAAACTCATCCAAAGTTACACCGGCGTTGTCAATAAAATGATATGGAGAAAATAATTAAGAATTTTACCTAAATCATCAATAAATAATGAAAGTTCTTTATTCTCATCATGGCATGAAAGGAAAAAATGGATGGGGACGAACCTTTTATATGGCACAAGGATTAGCAGATTTAGGACATGATGTGACCTTATTAACAATCAATCCTAAATGTTCATTCTTTAAGATAAATACTATTATCTATCAAGGTGTTAAAATAAAAGTACTACCAGACTTTTTTCCTGCCAAAATGAAATCCTCAGGTTTTGCTATTTGGAGTACTTTATTTGGATTGATATACTCGATGTTCCATAAATTTGAAATATGTATAGCAGATTGTGGACATAGATTTACTTCCTTACCTTGTAAATTAAATAGATTTATTTATCATTCTGTTTATATTTCTGAGTGGTGGGATTTCTTTGGTAAAGGAGGTTATATTAAAAAGAAAAGTAGATTGTTTAGGTTAACATACGGTAGACTGGAATGCTATAATGAACTCAACGATAAAAGAAAAGCTGATGCTATAGTCGTATTATCTACTTTTATGAAAGATAGGGCTGTTGAAAATGGAATTGACTCAGAAAAAATTTTTATTGTTCCTGGTGGGTCTATAGTGAAAGATGTAAAGCCGTTATATCCATCCTATTCATCTGTTGAAAAACGAAAAATAAATATAGCATACATTGGCATTAATAATCACGAAATTGATTTGATAGCTCCGTTTATAGAAGCATTGAAATGTGAAAATGTTAAAAACAGTTACAGGTTGATTCTATATGGGAATACTATCTCAAACGAAAAGTGGAATCAATTAGGATTGTCTGAAATTGCTGAATATAGAGGATGGTTAGATTATTCTAAAGATGTTTCTACCTTAAAAGATATAGATGTGTTTTTGCAATTATTAGATGACAACAATGTTTCTAAAGCTGGATGGCCTAATAAATTAGGTGATTATTTAGCATTTGGGAAGCCCGTTATATTGTCACCTTATGGTGATATAATTGATTTTGTAAAAAATGAAAAAGGTTTTTTTATAGTAGAATACAATAAATACTCGATATTAAAAATTTTACAAGAAATTAAAGATATACCTTATAGCGATTTAAAGACCATGGGGTACGCTAATAGGCAATTAGCGGAAAAAATCTCATGGAAAAATAGAGCAAAAAATATAGAATATATATGCAATAAAATTAGATTTAATAATGAAACTGTCAAGAATTAAAAAACTTGTCTTCCTTCATTTACAGCATTTGCCAATGAAGTCAAGGG
>ERZ779904.331-NODE-331-length-12644-cov-3.0108_pt1 | contig 12644 bp, 15 predicted proteins | sample MGYA00511549_ERZ779904 | MGnify/ENA primary metagenome ERZ779904 (study PRJEB29588, sample SAMEA2151391) | human gut metagenome | biome: human gut; feature: human-associated habitat; material: faeces | place: Denmark | collected 2008/2010 ...
GCATTGGTGCGGTGTGGTGCTGACGTGGTGCAGTAGTGTAGATTTTATATAATTGTTATAGTTCGATAATACAATATTGACATTGTATAATAGTTATGTTATTGTTATTACAAAAGTATAGAAAAGAGGTGCTACTATATGGATTTTATAACATTAGTACAGAACGTAGGTTTTCCTATTGCGTGTGTCGCTTTTTTAGCCGTCTATGTAAAAGAACTTACAAAAACACATAAAGAAGAAATTACACAATTAACTGAAAAGTTAGGAAAACAAACGTTAACAATTCAAAAGTTGGTTGATAAAATTGATGAATTATTGAGAGGAGATAATAATGAAAATAAGTGAAAACGGTTTAAATTTAATTATTTCTTTTGAGGGCTTTTGTTCTAAGGCAACTAAAGCAGTTAAAACTGAAAGATATTACACAATCGGTTACGGTCATTATGGAAAAGACGTAGAAGAAAATCAGACAATAACAAAAAAAGAAGCATTATTACTTTTGAAAAATGATGTTAAACGTTTCGAATCAAAAGTTATGAAATATAACAATTGTTATAATTTTACACAAAATGAGTTTGACGCGTTGGTGTCTTTTGCTTACAATGTAGGAAATATTGATCAGTTGACTGCAAAAGGAACTAGAACAAAAAAAGAAGTAGCTGACGCAATGTTACTATATATTAAGTCAGGTGGAAGTGTTTTAAATGGTTTACGAAAAAGAAGAAACAGAGAAAGAGAGCTTTTCTTGAATTGTTCGACGTCGAACGTTTACCAAAAATACAATGGTGCATCTAAGGACATTGATGTTGTTTTATCTTCTATCGGTGTTAATTCCAAGTTTTACGGTAACTATAAAAAACGCATTCCGTTAGCAGAGGTAAATGGTATTAAAAATTATACTGGCAGTCTATCGGATAACATTAAATTATTATCATTAGCAAAATCTGGAAATCTTAAAAAAGTGGAATAGGGGCATATGCCCCTATTTTAATTTACAAAAAACCCACTGCTTAAAATTTTAATCAATTCTTCTTTTTCGGAATCAGTTGCCCTAATACCACTTAGGTCAATATGCTCATCACATATCGTATATCCTTTTAATGTATTTATAGTTTTTGTGAGATAACACTTTTTACCTCTTGTGTGATTAAATGATTTTAATGTCTGATATGTTGGTCTGTCTAAAATAACATAACACGTTCTATTTGTACTCGCTACACACATAGGATTAGGTGATGATGTACTAGCGTAATGATATTGTGATTCAGCACTATTTATTAGTGATGTTACAGCACCAACTATGTTCCCACTTGCTGCACTAGAAGCAATTCCGATACCACTAGAAATATATCCGGCTTCTACTTGTGCTCTATTGCTTGCAGTAATAGGAATGTCTATTCCCATATTGCCGTTAAACTCATATAATTTAACATTATTCGATTTTATCTGACATAGACAACCACCTGTGATAATATCTACTGTATAAGAAATTGATAATGTTTTCCCCATTACTAAATTTGTATCTAATTCTTTAAAACCGACATATGGTAGATATATTATTACATTAGTGTATGGGGCATAGTCTAGAAAATTGTGATATTTTTCTGTTATGGCTATACTGCCGATATTTTGATTAGTGAAATTATTACTTACTTTATCTCCGTTTACTCCGGTATCTACATTTCCTAAAATTATTTTTTGTGTAGTACCATTTAAAGATAAAGGTATACTTTTACAAGAAATTATATTTTCTATTGGATTGTTACATATCAAAGAAAAATTGTCAAAAATGTTAGAACCCCACAAAAATCTTCCTAATTGTTGCAATCTATCTTTTGACATCTTAAATGTTGTCGTTAATACTCCAATACCCGACGAAACATCACTTGTATTATTATCATTTTCGTCATCATCTTTATCATCAGAATATCCGTCATCATCATCGGACGTCACAATTTTACTACCGTCCTCACCATCTTTTACAGTAAATGTTGAACCGTCTCCCGTTGTAACTTTACTATAAAGCCCATTATCATCTTTTTCCAAAAATCCTATATTACCATACATATGTCCATTTTTTTGATTTTTAAATAATTCACAAAACATAATTGACGAATAATCTGTAGGTAATACAGTAGGTGTAGCATAATATTCTAGTTGTACTGCAATATATACTGCCGCTAAACTTGCAAGCGGTGATACTATTTCTGCAATTTCTCCCCATACTGCATTATTTATTTGAGCATAGTTTGTATTAAAATGACTAGGTCTATAGTCTACTAATTGCCATTTATGGATGGATACTTTACCGCTTATATCATCATAACCGCCAAAACCGATTCTTATTCTTGCAATATCATTTTTGGTTATAGATGTACAATTCCACTTTAATTTATAAAGTGGACTTTTTGTACCATCTATTGCTAAAGTCCAATCGGTATTCAATTTCGGTGTCGTTTTTTCTAATTCATTATCCCAATTTGATTGTATTTGAATTATTTGATTACCAATATTTGCAGTAAGATCTACAATAGGCATACTACTTATCCAATATCTTAAATTGTCATCACGTTCTTCGAATTTAGTTTTATATTTGGTATAATCACCGTTATATTTTTTAGATATTTTTACAAAATTAACCCCCCAATAACTAACATTATTAAATTGAGGTATATAAAAACCTGGACGTGGGGAGGGTTCTAAACTCAATCCAACATAATCAGAAATATAATATGTTACATTATCTATTGTTTCTACATAGTTATGTCCTTGTGTATGTGTTTTTGTTGTTGTATACATATCCTCATTAGGGTCAGTTGTGCTATATGTTGTTGTATTTTTTATTGTTATACTTTCTGATGTAGAAATAGCGCCTATAAACATAGCACCTACAACATTATCACTTCCATCGGACATATCGGTATTTCTTTGTGGGCTTGCAATGAAAGTAGAACTAGGTGTAATTATTTCCGCGATGTTGTTTATATATCGCGTGTATGTTTTATTGTTTTTTTTATAAGTATACGATTCATTATAAATAATACTACGTAAAAATCCTTTTGCACTATCAGTTGTATTTTGATTTATTTCATTCCAATAATTATCACTCATTTTTTACAACCCCCCATTATTTACAGTTAAATAATAATTAGTTACATTTTCTCCGATTACACCAATATTTTTCTTTTCTCTTATCCTTTTCACCCGTGTCATTACTTCCTCATCTACAAAATAAGGGTTGTTTAAATTTTCTTGTCGAATAATTAAGCAACTCAATCCCTTTATGTCATTAGAAAAACTGCTCAATACATCTACGTGTAAAGACACGCTTATAAGTTCTCCATTCATTTCAGTAATATCATTTACAAAATAATAACGCTGATATTCTTTTATAAATGCATAGTTAAATTGTCTTATGTGCGAATCCGAAAGTTTTTTCATTATCAAAACTGGATTTATAATACTACTTCCGGATTTTAGTCTTACTTCTCTTGTCGTTACTTCATTGCTTGTTTTAACAAGATAACGTTTATCAGTTCTAGTTGTTAAAACACTTAAATGTAAAACTTCACTCATATTTTCTCCTTTCTTAATGCTCGACGTCGAACATCAATACAAACAAATTGCTATCAATTTTACAATATCATGCGCCACAATACCCACAAAATTGAAAAGTGCGACTTCTCTTTCACTCTCTAACATTTGTTGACTTGTGGTTACACCAATATTTCCGTGAGTACGGTTTTCATGTTTGTATGTCACTTCTTCTTTTCCTGTTACGGTGTCAGTGTGTGCCTGTTGTTGTTGTTGTGATGTTGCCGTTTGTGTGTTTGTCTTTTCTCCAATATTTTCGATAACTGTTGTAGTTTTATTATCCGTTTTTGTCGGTGTATTAACTGTACTGTCCGTCTGATCGATTCTATCTAATAATTCATTTACATGAGAATAATTATCAAAAGAATCTGTGGTTTTATCTTGATTATAGTAAGTTTCAGAATCATAAGGAGTAACTTCATGTTCAGAAATTTTTTTACCATTGTCTATGCTTCTTTCTTTACCCGACTTTGTTAGTTTATCTTTTATAATGGTTGTTGTCTCTCCGTACTCCATTTTTTCTGTGGTTGTATTATCATTTTTTTGCGCACCATCTGCACTACTAGAGGTTGTACTAGACGTTGTACCTTGCACACCATAATCGGTACTTCCAGTTGTATCTTTTGTGGTACTATCTGTGGTTGTTTCAATTCTGTCATAATTTTCTATTGGTTCATATTTAAGTAAAGTTGAATTATACAAGCGTTCATAAGTATATTTCTTTGCTTTGTATAAATTGACTACCATTTTCTGAATTGTAGTAACGTCCTTTTCCAATGAGTTTTCAACTGTAGGACGCACTTGTAATTCTCCGTGATTAAAATTTATCCATTCCGTGAGCATGGTTTGGAAATCTCCACTACTCAACGGCTCATATCCATTTTGTGCAAAATCAGAATTGGAAAAAGGAAGTGCGCTATTTTCCATTATATATTGACTAATTGTTAGCATTATCGTCACCTACTTTCTTTTCTATGATTTTAAATTCCGGTGATAATTCAACTGAAATATTTCTATTAAAAATTTTATTTATTTCATCACACGCTTTTTTCCGTTGTTTAAGCATATCATTGATATTTAATAATAACATCTGTTCGTCATTTTCAACTTCTGATTCTATCATTCTTTCTTTTTTATCGCGGTTGTATCGTACACCAATTTCGTTAAAAAACATTCTTAATAGTTCATTTCTTGCGTCTATACAATCCATCACACCCAATGAACCGCTAGTTGTTAATGCAAGATTGTCAATACCACCGTTTCCTTTTTTCAATAATCCATCATCCAGTATCGCGTCTATATCGCCGATATAAAATTTATCAAACATGGAGCGATAACTATCGGCGGTTGTCTGTGAATCTGTAGAAATAATATTTTTAATACGCAAGTTTACAAGAGACATTTTTAATGATACATCGGTATGCGCTAGTAAATTTGCATAACGTTTAATCATTGGATATAATGGATTTCTTAATGCAGTATTGTTTATGATAACACAATCTTCACCTATTTTTCTAGTACCACCTTTTGCAGTTGCCGCTGCATAAGTAAAGTTTTTAAATTCATCCCAATACTGTGTTGGTGTGCTCATTCCTCCAATTGAAACCATTTCCCCCACGGCTGTGTCATTTACATATCCACAATAACCATATAATAATAATCGCATTTCAATTTCTTTCTGTGGAAAGGGTAAATCTCCACTCCACTCGAAAATTCTAATTGCCTTTTCAAAAAGCATATCAGTCCAATAAGAAATTGATAACGGTAATTTCATTTCCTCTTTTTCTTCTTTTTTTATATTTTTAATACTGTCACAATAATTAGATAAAAACATATAGTCACCTCACTTTAAAAATGTTCGACGTCGAACTTTATAGTCCGACGTCGATTTCAATTTAGGTTTCTGCAATATAGAAAACAATTCCATTTTCGGACATATCGTTAAAATATCCATATGTCGCTTTGTTGTAATAGTTGGTATACTCGTCGTGATTGTTACGCTCTGTAGTTCCGTTGCGTTTTGTGATTGTAACACCCATTGCGTCACGGTCATACATTACTGCAATAACTCCGGTCTGTTCGACTGTTGTTGTTTCGTCAAGTTTGATATGAATTTTAGACGTATCTTCGAAACCATAAGTTGTACCTGTACCCTGCCAGTATGGTAATGTGCTATATGTATTAGCAATCTTTACCATTTCATTGTGGTAGGTATCAGATTCCAGATAAGATACAAGCGCACTGTCAAAATCCTGTAAAACATTTACAACGAGATCAGCGGTTGGGGTATGACGTTTATATTCTTCATCATTAAAAAGAATACTCATACGTTTCATACGAGAAGCCCAAAGGTTAATCTGCTGACTAGCCCATTTCAAGAAACCAATATCCCTAAGACAACTAGCAACCGTCAAACTGTTATTGGTTAATGTGTTATATTCCGTCAATAAATTATGTTTTCCGCACGGTTTGGCTGTATGTAATTTATTAGCGATAAACGTTGCCCGAGTAAGATTTTTATTGTTTTCCAACGCTACTTCCATATAACTATCCATTGTAATAAAAATAGCGTCAATGAGTGTAGCGACACCCTGGGCAGAAGTAAAAGCAGTCTTAAACATAAAATCAGGAATTGTCACATCAATTTCCCAAGTTACCATTTTCTCGAATAACTTTTGCTTAATTGTAGGTTTAATTACTGGTGCGAAAACTGGTGTGTATGAATCACTACCAATTTCCCATGCATTATTTTCTTTTGCTTCCGGTAAATCAACATAAATTTTCTGAACGATACATCCATACTCAAAAGGTTCTTTTACAAGTCCGTCGTCGCCACTTGCATTGTATCTACGGATAGAAAAAATTGTTCTTCCGATTCTGTCTACAAGAGATTTAGCAAATTTATCGGTGTCTTTATCAGACGATAAAACTTTATCTCCCAATGCGACAAGAGTTGACGTGTCTTTTACGGTGATTGCACTTTCTCCGAAAGTCTGTTGTGCCACTTCGTTAATTAAGGTGTAAATCTGGTTTACTGTACTCATATACTATTTGTCCTCTCTTTCCGGTTCATCTGAACCATTGTTATTGTTTATATTTACAATGTCATTTAATGACATTGTAATCTTTTTATCAAATGCATCTCTAAATGTTTCTAATGTTTTAGTGGTGTTCGACGTCGAACTTTCAACAATCTCTTTCATAGTTGTTGCCATATCTTCAATAGCTTTAATTGTAGCGTTATTGTTTTCAGATAATTTATTACTATTATCATTTTCTACCGGTGGTACTAATGCATCAATACTTCTCATTTTAATACACTCCTTTTTCTTTTTTTATTTGCGTAAACTCTGTGCCACATAAATTATCACTAAATGTTATTTTTTTATTTTTTATCATATCCATTATCATACTATCATATTTTAATAGATCTGTCAAGTTATAGGTTGCTAGTGGATTAGAGGTGAAATCATCAGTGACAATCCTTTTACAATTTTTTGGTATGTTTTTAGTTGCCGGATAAACATACAATAAAGTTTCTTTCGTTTCTTTGTGTCTAATCAAATTTATCATAAATTTAAAACTGGTATATTTATAATATATTTGATATATAACGTCATAGTGTTCAAATTTTTCCGGTAAATGTGGATATGTGTCTGTTTCCCATACTCCTGTAGTAATCATTTCAGTCTTTTTACCGAAAAACATTTTGGAATTACTTCCGGTGTTTTCGCAATATTCAACCGCAATCGTAACTACAATAGGCTCTCCTGTTTTTTCGTCGTACTGGTTTGTAAACTGACGATATATTTCAATAGTACCCTGCTTCTGTGTTTTTATATGGGTGAGTTGCCATTCTTCGAAGTATGGGCACAATCTCGAAATCGTATTTCCTATCAAAAAAACTCTAACGTACTCACGCCTTGCTATAGTAGAAATAATATCCATAAGGCTTCTTACCTCGTTAGCAATATAACCACTGTCGGTTATAAATTCCTCAAAAATGATATTTCCAATTTTTGGAAATGCTAGCGACTTGTAATGTGTAGCAGAAGTTAACGAAAAAGCCGAGCCTATCTTTTTTCTGTCAAGTATTTTTTCTTCTTCCTCGTGTATTAGGTAAATATCACCACGATAAACTCGTACACTTTCGAACATACCGTTAGTAATTTCCATAATAGGCATATCAGAGAAATATGCTTCTACGTCACGAGTCTTTATCTCATCCCTCCAGCGTCTTAAATATGCTAATTGACAACGCTCTTTAGGTTGTTTTGTTCGTATATCTTTTTCATGGTATGCTTCCCATAAGGCAACATACTTTGTGGCATAGCTTTTACCGTTAGAACGTTCACCCAACAACATATTATACATAGCCTTTTTTGATAACAAATTATCTATGTTATAATATCTCTGTTTCTCTTTCAAATATACTTGTCACCTCTCTCTTATTCTGAACCATTGTCAAAATTGATTCATAATCATCAGTTATACCTAAACTATATGTTGTAGGTTGTGCGCATATACCATATTTATAATTGCTATGAAATTCATCATATTGACCTTTATTCCATACAATCGGCGGCATATCGTCTACATATGTCATTATAAGTTTCTGTGCGTGTTCGACGTCGAACACAGTTCCGTCTTTAAAATCATCAATGTTGTGTAATTGTGATACCGCACTTTTTCTTACACCGGAAACTGTCATATGTAATTTATCATCATTATCAACATAACAATATTTTTTAGCCCCTAATGTTTTAAACTTTTTATATTGACCATCATCGTCAAATATTCCAAGTCTATGTGATATTCCGTTTTTATCTCTGGGGCAAAATTTATCCCTTGGAATACCTAACATATCGGCTCTCATATTTTCACGTCTTTCTATTTCTTTATTGTATCTTTCAAAAAAATCCGTATCACATTCTATATATTTTATGCTATCTGTATCACAATAAGCAACATTATAATCTAAGGCTAAAATGCCTCTCCATAAATTGCGTCTCGCATATGCAGTGACCCACACCCCAAACTGAAATGCACCGAAAGTTTTCGAAAGTTTCTTTTTTTCACTAGCAATTTTTGTGTAAAAATTTTTTTCATTGAGCAATTCTTTTTTCCATCTATCTTCCTCAAACTCTATTGTATCGGTTATATTTTTGGTAACCATCATTCCATACATTGAGTTTATATATTGTTTACTTTTCATATATAACGGCTCTTTTTCTTTTATACCTTTTAATGTGGTTTTATTTCCGTATAGTTCCAATATGTATTTTACAAAAGTAGGTGAAAGATAGTCATTGCTAGATATTCGAAAATCTATTATATTAAGATTGTCAAAATCGTAGCACAATTGAAATATTTCATAATCAATATTTGTCAATAATAACTGTACATAATCAGCTTTTAATACCCTACCATTGTCCAGTGAATATCCTTTTATTTTTGAACATTTTGAAAATGACAACCAAGTGTTCCAACGTTTCGATCTTAAATGTTCGACGTCGAACGTTATTATATAACTGTAATTATCATTGTTAAAATAATCATTACATGGTATTGTTTCCTCAAAGTACGTCATGGGATATTTTTCCAAGCACATTACCGTTGGATAACTGGAAGATATATCTTTACTACAAACGTTATCTAATACAATGTTCGTGTGTACTGCATTACTATGAGCATAACCACCCATAAGACAATCACATAATAACGCATAATCTTCTATTGTCTCCGGAATCAATTTTATACAACGTTTTCTGTACTCACGTTCATACGGTCAATTACTTCTTTTCGTACTTCTCCTGTTTGGGTAAACGGTATGTCGATTATATGACCGTATTTCTCTTTGTACTGTAATAAACCAAAATACATAACAAGCACATCATTAAAACAATAAGCTAGCTCTTTATCAGTAAGTACAGTTTTAGGTGTTCTCAAAATAGTATAATCTAAATCGCCTACCAATTTTTGAACACTCAACTTTCTTTGTTCCGCCCATGTTGCCAAACTCATGTTTGTTAGAAAATAACTGCACCGGAATTGGTAAGTACTCCATTCAGCGAACAACGGTTTTCGCGCCTGTCTAGCAAAAACATAATCAAATTGTAATACATTTATCAAAAACTGGAATTCGAATGAAAAATTATGAATATATACAATCTTTTTGTGCGGTTCATAATATTCCAATTCTTGTAAAAAATCTTTGAAATCTTCTAGTGTTCTTCCCCAAAAAACGTTATCGTTTATGGAAAACTGCCATACATAGCAGATAGCAAACTTCTTGCAATCTTCATAATATTTTTTACTTTTTCCCAAGTATGGTTCAAGCGTATCACTATCTTTATGCAAAAATCCACTAGAAGTTTCAATATCAAAGCACATTATATCATCATTGACTATATCAGCCCGGTTTTTCTTTTTAAAGTAATGATTTTGGAAATCGATTTCTGATAATGGTGAATCCCTTATATTATACATATGTAACTACTACCTTGTTAAAATTCCTGATACAAAATCTCTGAAATTTATATTATTTCTTTCTTCTGTATCGAGTTTATTCCATTGTGATATAACCATATCAACACTCTTTCTAAAATTAGGTTTATCTTCTTGAGCAATACTTGTCCAAACTGAAAAAATGTCCTCTAAAGAATATGGGTTTTCTGTAAAACGTTCTACACGTTCCGCGGTTGCCACCGCCCTGTCAGAATCTTCATAAAACAATTCCTTAATCTTTCCCCATGACGGAGAAGAAAAAACAGAATCCCAAAAAACTGCCTGTGATTGACTCATATTTTTTGTAAAAGTCTGAAAACCTTTGTTTTTTAAAGACTTTTTGAATCTTGATATTGTGCTATAACTAGAACTCTGATAAGTTTTTGCAATATCTAATATTTGTTTTTTCTTTTCTTCTGTCAATCCGGCAACTTTAAACGTTGGAACTCCAATAGACTCATACCCATAAACCATATCTAATTGATGTTTTATCATCTGAATTGAGTCGTGTTCTTCACCTAGATAAGCGGTCATTCTTTTCAAACGTTTATTCATGTTTGCTAAAAGTTGCCTTGGATTTTCAGAAATTATATTTTTTTCATCCGACATTACAAATCAACCCATTCTGCACTATAACAAGTTTTTTTGTACTTTTTATCCGTGTATTTATTAGCACGTAAACCAACGCAACCACGTTTGATTATGGAAATGCTTTCTCCATCTTTCAAAATTTCCTCGACAACTTCTGTCATGTGCTCTGGTAAGTCGATTAACATTTTTTCTTCAACGTTGATTGCTACAGGATGAGGTTTAAACTTGCCTTTTTTATTGATGTATAAACCATCAACTTTTATCACATTTTTACCATAGCTCGTGTAAATATCAGACAGTTTCATAAAACTAAAATCAGTAATATCAATGTCAAAAATGACATTTCCCTTATTATACTTCTTTGCAAAACTCATATTTTACCTCTTTCTCTCCGTCATGCCGATGAGCCAGCTATTTTTTTCAAAATGTTTCACGTGAAACATTTGATTGTTCGACGTCGAACTTTTATAAAGTGCATACATGATTTTTCGGTTTTCTAACTTTCTTCCTGCACTGAATACTTGCTTCAATGATAAACTGACAGTTAGTATGCTCCTTCATGTCACTTTTGGATATTGCATATCTGATACAACGCTCAACATTTTTCGTTGTAGTTGTGTGCTCTTTTGCAATAGGCTTGTATAATTTATACATATGATATGGTAAAGTACCATCATCAACCGTCATTTTTATCGCTTCGGTGAGGTATCTAAACCCCACCGACTTAATTGGCACATTGTGTTTTTTTAAATACTGTACTACTTCCATAACTTTAAAACCTCGTCTACCGCTTCGGTATCTCCGATATGCTGTCTTTTAATATAAGAAAGCACTTTTACAGTTTCCTCAATTGTAAGCGTGGCAATAAAAGATTGTAACAATACTTCTTTTGTAGGTTCCGCTTCTTCCTTTTCTTCTGTTTTCGGTTCTTCTTCCTTTTCTTCTGTTTTCGGTTCTTCTTCCTTTTCTTCCGGCTCAACGTCCGCCACAATCTTAGATTCTGACGTATCATCTTTATAGGCTTTTACTGCTTCTCTGATTTCTTTCACAGTATCGTCTTTATCAATCATATAGTCTTTAAGTACCTTTGGTGCCTCTTCCTTAGGTAGACACATAATTTCATAAATTTTGTTCAACGTCCAGCCCTTAAATGTTTCATTACTATTACGAAAATCAACTGCTTTTTTCATCTTATTGCAATTACTCCGTGAAATGCCGATGAAATCAGCAAACTTTTCTTCTGTCTCAAAATCTTCTTTGAAAGTTTCCTTTACCAAAATGTCGTGAACAGCCTGTGCCACTTCCCACTGTGAGGCATTTACAGATAATACTGCACCTCTAATTGTGAGTAAAGACTCCTTTAAAGCGGTGTTTTTAAGACCTGTAATTTTCTGTGCGTTCATAATTTCATTCATAGTTTTTCTCCGTTTCTCCCCGTATTGCCGATAGGACAGCAATTTTTTTCAAAATGTTTCACATGAAACATTTCATTGTTCGACGTCGAACTATTTAACCATTATAGCCAGTATATCGCCATTAGTAAAAATTTGACTTACTGTAATATCCAAGCAAGATAACGGAATATTACTACATTCTCCGATATACACAAATTCTTTTGTTTTCGGATTATAAATTTCAACATCCTGTGTCAGATTAGTAATTCTATAAATATCTTCTACTATCATATAAAATCCTCCTTACTACTCTTATAGTATAGCACACTCTGTTATAAAATGCAACAAAAACTTTAAAAAAACTACAATATATTTTTATTATATCCGTTATACAACTTCACACCCACTGCACCACGTCAGCACCACACCGCACCAATGCACTACAACTTTAACGCAATAAAGCACCAATGCGTTACCACTGTACCACTGTACCACGTTAACACTTTACCTCGTTAAAGTGGGAAAGGAATTGTCGCAAATTGTCTATAGTGGTATACC
>ERZ779904.340-NODE-340-length-12423-cov-2.39287_pt1 | contig 12423 bp, 9 predicted proteins | sample MGYA00511549_ERZ779904 | MGnify/ENA primary metagenome ERZ779904 (study PRJEB29588, sample SAMEA2151391) | human gut metagenome | biome: human gut; feature: human-associated habitat; material: faeces | place: Denmark | collected 2008/2010 ...
TCTTTCTGTTTACTGTGAAAAACTGACAAATTTATGATCTGTATATTGTAAATTTGACGAAAATGTGGTTTTATAGGATGTAGGGGAACTAGAGACTATTATAAATAAGAAGGGAAATTTTATTATGCCAGTTTTTGATTTTTCAAGCTCGTCAAGCTCATCGAAGGAGCAGGCGAAGCCTGTCTGTACATATACATCATTTCTTTCCGATGCAAAAGAGAAAACACCGGAAGAACCAATCTTAGTGTTAGATAATACGAAACGGCAGTGGTCACATCATGCGTCCGGTATGTTTGCAAATCAGAGTAAGCGGACGGCGTTTGAGTTTAACGATACGGATGGAACATGGTCGGCAGATATTCTGCGCGTGGATGCGCGGTTTATCAGTCTGATCAAATGGCTCGGCGATAACCGGATTCCAATCCGTCTGTCTGGACAGAACATGGAGGATGGCTATGCCGTCTATAAGATCCGGGAGACTGCATATGGCGGTGCGACAAAGTTGTCCGCAGAGGATGGTTTCCTGCAGTTCATGATCGAGCGCCTGCTTGCAAGTAGTGCGGCAGAGGAAGTCGAGGAGGACGAGGACGCGGACGAAGTCGGCGATGAGATGAAGCTCACAAGTCTGCAGAGCATTTCTGATTTCATGATGTGTGCAGGTAAGACGATGCCGGACAATATCCGTCTGTGGGCACGGCGGAATCTTGCAGTTGCTCGTTCGAGTGAGGTGTCACAGGAGGAACGCAGACATGCACAGCGTGCACTTTCCATCATGTTGAACGTACAGTGGAAGAGCAATTACTTCGAGGCAATCGATCCGGTATGGGCGAGAAAAATCTTAGATGAAGAGCTGTATGGACTAGAACGTGTAAAACAGAGAATCATGGAGACGATCATCCAAATCAACCGGACACATACATTACCGGCGTATGGACTGCTTCTGGTAGGACCAGCCGGAACCGGAAAGTCTCAGATCGCATATGCGGTGGCAAGAATTTTGAAACTGCCTTGGACAACACTCGATATGAGCTCGATCAAAGATCCGGAGCAGCTTACTGGAAGTTCCAGAATCTATGCGAATGCCAAGCCGGGAATTATCATGGAAGCGTTCTCGAATGCAGGTGAATCGAATCTGGTATTTATCATCAACGAGCTGGATAAGGCGGCATCCGGCAAGGGAAACGGAAACCCGGCGGATGTGCTTTTGACGCTTCTGGATAACCTTGGATTTACAGATAATTATATGGAATGTATGGTGCCAACGACAGGAGTTTACCCGATTGCAACGGCAAACAACAAGGAAGATATCAGTGCACCGATCATGTCGAGATTCGCGTTGATTGATATTCCGGATTATACATTTGAAGAAAAGAAGATTATATTCACGAAGTTCGCAATGCCGAAGGTACTGAAGCGCATCGGGCTTCGGGAAGAGGAGTGTGTTGTGACAGATGCGGGCTTAGATGCGGTGATCCATCAGTTTGAGAATACGACGGGAATTCGTGATATCGAGCAGGCGGCGGAACATCTGGCAGCAAATGCCTTGTATCAGATCGAGGTAGAGCATGCAGGACATGTGGTATTTGATGCTGCACAGGTAGAGACGTTGTTTGCATAATGGGATAGAGGAAAACAGGGAGTTTAATAAAAAATGTGTGAAAAGTTGGAGTTCAATGAGAAGTACAAAGCATTTACAGAAGTCTTGCACCGGGAGGTTCAGACCTTCGAACAGTGTGAGGAAGATGTGGTGCAGGCACTTGCGATTGTTGCAGACGATCTGAAGCTTGGCAAAGTGAAATATGAGCTGGATGCTCCGGTATCTAAGATCCGTCCGCACGGGGAGCATCGGGTTGGAAAATTATTTGATAATCAGAAGGGGGCATATGGAAAAGCAAAGCATCAGGTATTTGTACTGCCGGATGGCGGAACAATGACGTTTTCCGTTTATCCGTGTGAGGATGTGGACTACTCAAAGGAAGAACAGGATACGCAGCAGATTTTGCTGAAGGAGATATATATTCAGTTTAGCCGTGTTATGATGCAGGGATTACTGCGCGGCGTATTGCTGACGGATATGGCAACCGGTGTTGCGAATCCGGAGGCGTTTATGCAGTTTATTGGCAAACAGTTAGCGACCGGACAGATTCATACATACACGGTATTTTTCTTCAATGTGCATAATTTCAAATATGTGAATAAGATTTTCCCTTATGAAGAGGGGGACGTTATATTACGCAATTACGCCGGAATGGTAGATAAGATGTTGCTGGATGATGAGATTGTCGCGCGTCTGGGTGGCGATAATTTTGTCGCGTTGGTGAAGAATGAACGGAGTGAAATTATTTTATCGAAGCTCCAGAATCTCCGGCTGTATCATCGAACCGAAATCAAGGAAAAAGAGTTTGTATTCGGGGCGACGATCGGTGTCGGTAAGCTGGATGATATCCGGGCACCGCGAGATGTTATGGCACGCGCAAGTATTGCATATCAGGCTGCCAGACAGAAGGGCAGCGGAACGGTTGCATTTTATTCGACAGAGATCCAGAATAAAATAATGGAGGCACAGGGAATCATTGCAAGCTTTCTTCCTGCGCTCGAGGCACATGAATTTGTGGTCTATTATCAGCCGAAGGTCGATGCCAATACGAACAAAATCTGTGGTGCAGAGGCGTTGGTACGTTGGATGCATGAGGGCAGACTGATTCCACCGATGCAATTTATTCCACAGCTTGAACGGGAAGGAAGCGTGTGCAGGCTTGATTATTATGTATTGGAAGAAACATGTCGGTTTATCCGCAAGCGGCTGGATGAAGGAAAGACGGTTCCGTGTATCTCTGTGAATTTCTCCAGAAGACATCTGGAGGAAGATTATCTGGTGAAAAAGATCGTCAATGTGATTGACAAGTACGGTATCGATCATGGTTATATCGAGATTGAGCTGACAGAGAGTGAGGATTTTCAGAACTATGAGATTATGTCGGAGATTGTCGATGGACTTCGCAGCGAAGGTATCGCAACTTCGATTGATGATTTTGGAACCGGTTATTCATCCTTGAACATGATCAAGAAGGTAGATCTGAATGTGATTAAGATTGATAAGTCATTTATTCCAATGGAGACAGAATATCCGGGCAAGGAGACGGACATGGTAATGTTTGTCAGTATCGTTGATCTGGTGCGCAAGCTCGGGAAGAAGACGATTGCAGAAGGGGTAGAGACGAAGGAACAGTTACGGTATTTAAGACAGGTTGGCTGTGATATTGTGCAAGGATATGTATTTGATAAGCCGATGCCGGAAAGCGAATTTGAAGTACGGCTGGAACAGGGATATAAGGATGAGGAGTAACGATGGGTAGTGAAGAAAAACGATATGCATTATTGATTGATTCGGATAATGTATCTGCCAAATATATAGATACAATTTTTGATGAATTGGCGGACCGTGGTATGGTAACGGTGCGAAGAATCTATGGGGACTGGGCGCGAAGTGTCAATGGATGGAATCGAGCAACTTTGCTTCGAAATTCCATCGTTCCGATCCAGCAGTTCGCCTATACCCAGGGTAAGAATGCGACGGATTCGGCGATGATTATTGATGCGATGGATCTGCTCTATACTGGAAATCTGGATGGATTCTGCCTGGTGTCGAGTGACAGTGATTTTACCCGGCTGGCAGAGCGTCTGCGAGAGGCTGGTAAGGAAGTAGTCGGCATGGGTGAGAACAAGACGCCGGAAGCATTTGTCAAGGCGTGTACGAGCTTCAAGATGCTGGATGCGCTCATTCGCGAAGATATCTCACAGGTCACGGATGAGAAAAATGTTGCGAAAGTATCAACCGAGAAAAATGAAAACAGCTCGAATATTACAAGCATTAAGTCTATTCAGAAGGTAATCTATGATATCATTGATGGCAATGCTGATAATAATAAACTGACGCATGTCGGCGAGATTGGAAGCAAATTACAGGCGCGTTTCTCTGATTTCGATGTGCGGAATTATGGGTACTCGAAGCTTACAACATTTATAAATGAGGCATTTGGTAATTTCGAGGTCATTTCCCAGAATCGTCAGAATTATGTGAAGATTATCGATGATGTTGTACCGAAGAGGGAAATTGAGGAGCAGATTATTCAGATTCTGAAGAAGAATCCACAGAAGAACAGCAATATGGGACTCTTAAACAGTACGTTAAAAAATGAGAACCGGAATTTCAGTATCAAGAAATATGGATACAGCAAATTTTCCAGCTTCCTGAAGAGCTTTGGCTGTTTTAAGATTGATGGAGATAAGGTGTCGCTACAGTAGGCGGGTATATATGCTATATATGAGAGCAGAAGTGAACGATACGGATGAAAGCGAAAAATAAGCATAAGGAGACGACATATGGGCAAATCCGGAATGAACGAAATCGAAGAAGATACAGCAAAAGAGACTGGGATGCAAGAACAGGGCAGGAAGAACAAACACAAAAGGAATAAAGATAAAGGACAGAAGCTTTCTGCCCGCGATGTAACAAAGCTTCTGAAGTGGGTGATCATCTTAGCGGTCGTAGTTATTCTGGTTGTGGTTGGCTATAAGCTTGCAAAGCAGCTTGGATGGTTCGGGTTGAAACCGAAGGTAGAGACGACGATCCTTACAAGCAGCCAGCTAGAACAGGTGTTGCAGATAGATGATTTATCAGTCTGTGAGATTACCTACAACGGTGTGGCAGAGGTGCCGCAGAAGAATCATCCGACGAAGGTTGCCTACTATGTCTCTTATGAGGCCGAAGTGAAGGCAAGTATCAACATGGCAGATATTGATGTTCAGATCGATGACAATGTCGGAGAAGGGCAGGCGAAGAAAATCATTGTGACGCTGCCGCAGTTGCAGGTCAAGCAGATTGATGTCGATATGGCTTCGCTTGACTATATGTTTGTCAAGAAGAGTGCGAACACGGCAGATGTATCCGAGGAAGCGTATGCGGCATGTATCGCAGATGCAGGTTCTGAATGCCGGGGAAATGAAGTGTTCTTACAGATGGCGAAAGAAAATTGTGAGAATACAGTCAAGGCACTGCTCATGCCGATCATAGAGAATCAGGATGAGTCGTATGAACTGGTGATTCAGTAGGGGACGAAGGAGGAGAAACAAATGAAGAAATTAAAAAAATTCGTAGTCCTTTGTCTTGCAGTTATTATGCTGTTCACTGCATGTGGAAAAAAAGGTGAAGAAGTAACGAAAGAATTGAGCATTACGCAGATGCAGACAATCTGTGAGCTGGCAACACTCAAATGTTATTATCATAATGTGGCAAAGCTGACGAAGGAAAAGGAAGTTCTGTGGTGGGATACATCGGCAGAGCTTTGGATCGAGTATTCCGGCATCGTAAAGCTCGGTGTGGACATTGCGAATCTGGATATGCAGGTAGATGGCGATCAGGTAACGATCACGATGCCAAAGGCAGAGGTGCTTAGCTGTCAGGTGGATCAGACGTCGTTAAATGAAGACTCCTATTACACAACCCGTGAAGGACTTGGCGCAGAGAAGATCAATGCGGACGATCAGACGGAAGCAATCAAGACTGCACAGGAAAATATGCTGGAGAATGTCCAGTCGGATGAATCTCTGTTGCAGCAGGCGCAGCAGCGGGCACAGGAGCTGTTAGAGCAGTATGTGAAGAACGTCGGTGATGCGATGGGCAAAACGTATGAAGTGAGTTTTGTGATTGCGGACGAAGCCGGAACTAATACAGTAAGTACAGATGAAAGTGATAATTGATAGGAATGAAAAAGAGCCGTTGCGATTGCAACGGCTCAAGTTCTTTGAGGGGAGGGAGTTTCGATTTATGTTAATCCTCGTCCTCGACCTCTCTACGCAGATAAATTAGTTTTCGGAATGCTGGTACGATCTGTGCAGCAACGACTGCTTTCACAAGATCAAGTGCAATAAAAGGAAGAAAACCGGCTACAAAAGCAGCCTTGATACTGCAACCTGATGCGATCATGATCCAGAGAGAACCGACTGCATCAACGAGAACAGCGGATAACATAGCGACAATAGTATAACGGATACGATTGTACTTCTTTCCGCGAAAGATCGGAATCAAAATGGCGATGAAGATAAAGGCGAAGGAAAAACCGCCATATGTGCCAAATAAATATCCCGGACCTGCCTGTCCACCAACGAATACCGGAACACCGACCAGTCCGAGTAACATCCAGATCAGTCCGATGAAGAAGGATTCTGCAAGTGGAAATACAAGTGCAATCAGGGTGATTACAAAATTCAAAAGAGTGATGTGTGTTCCGTTTGGCAGCGGGATGCTGATATAAGCGGATACACACAGGATGGCTGCGAAAAGTGCCATCATGACAATTGAGTAGGTTGAAAATTTGCTTTTTGTTTTTGTGTCCATTTCTTTTTCTCCATAGTTTCTGTTATAATAGCCATGCTATTGTTGAATTCATAGCAGGTACATGATGTAGAATAGCAGATGAAAATAAGAATGTCAACCTAAAATAGAGAGAAAAGTTGACATTGCAAACTTTGGGAAATATAATAGGAAACATTGAGTGAGAAAATGAAGAACAAATTTGAAAAAACATTTGAACAACTCGCCGATTTCCACACGCTTGCCGGGTACGATGGCTGGATGATTGGGGCGTGTGTGTATGCGCAGCGGGAAGCGGCAGGAGAACGCGTATCAGGCACAGAATTTGGCTGTGGGAATGATCTGACAGTAGTTCAAAATCAGAAAATCAAAATTCAAAATTCCTGCAAGTCCGAGATTGTGAAGGAAACTGCAAGCTTTGCGGTTATGCGGAATCAGATGGAAGAGGATGGAATCGTGTATCAACTGGAGTTGCATGTAGTGAAACCGGAGGTGCAGGGGGCAGTTACTAGCAAACAAGCAGGTATGGAAAAAAATATGGCCATGAATGTCGAGAAATCAAAGCTGGAAGAACAGCGGATGAATCTACACCATTCGGTCGGAACGGAAGAAAACGCGGACACAGGCGGGGAAAAAACGTTTTCATTTACGCATTCCGATATCCTTCGATTTGTGGATGCCGTAGGCGATACGAATTCGATTCACCGGACGGCGCATGCGGTTGTGCCGGGGCTTTTGATGGTGGAGAGGATGCTTGATATGTGGATGAAAAAACAGCCGGAAACGGAAACTGATGTAGAGTTGCAGGCGGGAATGAAGAACGAGATGCAGGCAGGTGTGCAGGTGGAAACGCAAAATGAGATGCAGGCGGGAATGCCGGATAGCAAAACGTTTATTTGCAGATTCCGTTTTGAAAAACCGGTATATGTAGATGAGAAGCTGCAGATCCAGGCAAGAACCGAACACGGAAAGCAGATCTATGAATGTAAACGAGAGGATAGGGAAATCGTATGGAACATGCGTATATTATAGACGGACGCCGCAGCTATATCGGTGTCGAAAATGGAATGTATAAACATCTGCCAGCCGAGGTGCTTGCGGCGGAGGTACTCTGTGCGCTTGTACCGGAAGATGTACGTCAGACTGTCGATGAGGTGATCGTCGGAAATGGAGTTGGAGCCAGTGGAAATATTGGCAGACTGGCAACGCTTACGGCACATTTCCCACAGGCGGTTCCCGCGTACACAGTGGATATGCAGTGTGGATCGGGATTGGAAGCACTGACGATTGCCGCGGCGAAGATCCGAAGTGGACAGGCAGATCTGATTGTGGCAGGTGGCGTGGATAGTTCGTCAACGGCACCGCGACGTGCGTATAACCGGAATCATCCGGACTATGAACGCTATGGAGGCGAGGAATCCTTTTATTCCGTCGCAAAATTTGCACCGGGCGAGCATGATCCGTATGCGATGATCCGCGGCGCAGAGCGTGTGGCACTGGATGTGCAGATGACCAGACAGGAATTAAATAAATGGGTATTACGTTCACATTCTCTCGCAAAACAGGCAAGAGAAGCTGGCGTGCTAGAACCATATCTGGTCGGCGTGCAGGGGGCAACTGCAGACGCGGGTATCAGGGATCGCATAAGTGAACGATTCTTAGATAAGCTACCACCGCTTTTGCCGGACGGAGCGATACTAACAGCCGGAAATACATGCTTGATGCATGACGGCGCGGCATTTTTGCTGGTGGCATCGGAGCGTTATGTGGAGGAACATAATCTGACACCGCTTGCGGAAATCGTCGATTCTGTAACGGTTGGAGGCAACCCGGACAAAAGCCCGGAGACAGTAATACTTGCCATTCAGCGATTACTTGCCAAGACGGGACATACGGTGGAAGATATCGCAGTATTTGAGTGTAATGAGGCATTCGCTGTGATTGATGAGCTTTTTGCACGTGCCTATCCGGAAGCAGTTGACCGTTACAACCGGTATGGTGGGGCACTCGCATATGGACATCCATATGGCGCCTCAGGCGGTATTATCACGATACATGCATGCCGGGCGTTGCAGGAGACACCGGGCTATGCAGTATGCAGCATTGCGGCAGCGGGTGGTATCGGACATGCGCTGTTGCTGCGGGCGGGAGGAATGTAACATGCAGTATATAGATTATCTGACAAAACAACCATCGGACAAAGACGCAATCATCATCAATGGTGATTGCTATACATACGGAAAGCTCTATGCACTTGTGCAGGATGCACGCGCGCATCTTCCACAGGTTGCAGAAAAACATCTGTACCCGATCCGGGAGACCGGAATCCTGAAACAGTTGATCTTATTTCTGGCGTGTGCGGGAACGAATCAGGTACCGGTCATTGTGCCGGTGGACAGCAAACTCGAAGTGACAGATCCGCTGTTTGATACGCCCGTGCCGGAACGAGCGGTAATGGCAGTGATGACATCCGGGACAACCGGAATTCCGAAGATTTTATTCCGAAGCTTTGAAAGTTGGGCGGATTTCTTCACGGTTCAGAATGAAGTGTTTGGCGTGGATGCGGACAGCCGCCTGTTCGTGCAGGGAAGCCTTGCATTTACCGGGAATCTGAATCTCTATATGGCACAGCTTGCGGCAGGCGGCACGCTGATTGCGGAGGATGTATTTCTGCCGGGTAAATGGGAACAGGTGATGGCATGCGAAAGGGCGAACGGCATTTACCTGATTCCGTCTAAGTTACTTATGCTGCCTCGTGTATTCAAGGGTGTAAATGCGAATATCCGCACGATCATTTCGGGGTCGCAGAGCCTTGGGCGAAAGGACGCGGAAGTGTTGAAGAAGATATTTCCGAATACGGAGATTACATTATATTACGGTGCGAGCGAGCTGAATTATATCACGTATGTGAAGTCCGCGGACATGACGGAAGAGCGGAACCTGATCGGCAAACCATTTCCGGGTGTGCGGGTGTTCATACAGGATGATGAAATGTATGTGGACAATGCATTTCATGTGGAGAATATTACGGTGCCGTATTCGCTTAGAGACAGCGGACGGATGGATGCGCAGGGGAACTTTTATTTCCTTGGGCGGACGGATGATATCGTCGGCGTGCGTGGACGCAAGGTGTCGATGATGAAGATTGAAAATGCGTTGGAGGAAGTCGCCGGTATCACAGAGGCGGCGGTCGTTCTGCTTCCGAAGGAAAAGGATGCGGACATGCCAGCGGAGATCGTGAGTGCATTTGTGACGGTGGAAGGCACGGACGTGCCAGAGAATCTGCGGCAGCAGTTGAAGGAAAAGTTGGCGGATTTTGAGATTCCGAAGCGTGTGATTGTGCTGGAGGCATTGCCGAAGAACACAAGTGGGAAAGTGGATAAAGCGCGGTTAAAGAAGATGTGGATAGAGCAAGAGCCACAATAAATTTATTTCACAGTATGGAGGACCGGACGGTGATACGGGCAGAACAAGTAAGATTTCAATATAAAAAGCGGGATGTCGATGGAAACGTGATTGCGACGGAAGAAATCTTAAAGGGTGTAGATCTTACAATTAAAAAGGGCGAATTCATTGCGCTGCTTGGCAGAAATGGTTCCGGCAAGACGACGTTCTCGAAGCAGTTAAATGCAATCCTTCGACCGTCGGAAGGTACGGTGACGGTAGACGAGATGGGAACCAGGGATGCGGAGAAGCTGTACGATATTCGCCAGCACGTCGGTATGGTGTTCCAGAATCCAGACAATCAGATGGTGGCAGCAAATGTGGAAGAAGAGGTTGCATTCGGTCCGGAGAATCTGGGTATGGAGTCAGATACCATCGTGGCACGTGTGAAGCAGGCACTCGAACAGGTGCGGATGTGGAAGCGGAGAAAGACGGCTCCGAATCATCTGTCGGGCGGACAGAAACAGCGGATTGCGATTGCAGGAATTCTTGCGATGCACCCGGATTATATTGTCTTAGATGAACCGACTGCGATGCTTGATCCGAAAGGACGGAAAGAAGTGATGGAAGCGTTACAGCGGTTGAATCAGGAACAGGAAATGACTGTGATTCTGATTACCCACGATATGGAAGAGGCGGCACTTGCGAGCCGGGTGATTCTGCTTGCGGACGGACAGATGCGATTTGATGGAAGGCCAGAGAAATTCTTTGGAGCGGATGCATTGCTTGCGGAGATGGGGATGGAGGCACCGCTTTCTTATCGTGTGAGGAAATTAATAGATAGTGATGTGTTCGAGAAAAAGATTGGAGATGCGAGAGTAGAGGAGGCTACGATTGACAAAAGGGAAAAAGTAGCAGAATATGATAAAACTGGAAGAGAATGGGAAGCAAGCTCTGAGCTGGTAGATAAGAAAAAAAACAAAAAGGCTGAAGCAGAGACAGATGAAAAAAATCAAGATCTCCTCTCCCTGCAACATGTTAGCTATATTTACAGCCCGGGAACAGCGTACGAGAAGGTTGCTTTAGACGACGTGAATCTGTCGCTTGGCAAGGGGGAGATTGTTGGACTTGCCGGACATACCGGTTCTGGTAAATCCACCATGATACAACTCCTGAACGGGTTGCTGAAACCGACCAGCGGAACAGTTACATTTGAGGGAAAGGATATTCATGCAAAGGGATATTCTGGGAATTATCTGCGCAGTAAGGTTGGCATGGTGTTCCAATATCCGGAGCATCAGATGATCTGCGATACCGTGTGGGAGGATGTCGCATTTGGACCAAGTAAGCAGGGCTTGACCGGGGAAGCATGCGAGACGCGTGTGGAGGAAGCACTTCGCTTTGTTGATCTGCCAGAGAAATATTATCAAGCATCGCCGTTACAGTTATCAGGCGGACAGAAGCGTCGCGTGGCGATTGCAGGTGTGCTTGCGATGCAGCCGGAGTATATCATGTTGGATGAACCGGCGGCAGGACTTGACGCAGAAGGAAAACGTGAAATATTCGACCGGATCCGGCAGATGAGCCGGGAGCCGGGAATCGGCGTTCTGCTTGTCTCACACAGTATGGAGGATCTGGCGGAATACGCAGACCGGATCATTGTGTTGGACGATGGAAAGAAGATATTGGATGACCGACCGGCGCAGGTATTTGCCAAGCGGGAGACGCTTGCAGACTGTGGACTGGATGTACCGGAAACTGTGAAACTGGCGGACAAATTGCGCGCAAACGGGTACCAAATTCCACAGAACGTGATTCGAGAGAAAGAGCTGCTCGATTATCTTGGTAATTGCACAAACAGTACAGCAGGAAGAAAAAAGCGATGATACTGAGAACAGATTGGATGAAAGGAAGCAGGGAGATAATTTATGATTCGAGATATTACAATTGGACAATATTATCCTTCGGATTCTCCGATTCATCATCTGGACCCGCGTGTCAAGTTATTCGCAACGCTTCTCTATATCATCGGGCTGTTTCTTAGCAAAAGCCTAATTGTATTTGCGGTGGCAGGCGTAGTATTGATTGCATGTATCGTGATATCGAAGGTGCCGTTTCGATATATGATCAAGGGGCTAAAGCCGGTGTGGATATTGCTGGTATTTATCTGTATCGTAAATGTGTTCTTCGGAAAAGGGGAAGTGTTGTATTTTCAGTGGAAGTTTATTCACATCTACCGGGAAGGAATTATGCAGGCGGTTGTCCGTGTCGTGCGGTTGATGGAGCTGATTTTAGGTTCGTCGCTTATGACATACACAACAACGCCGACCGAGCTGACGGACGGCCTGGAGAAAGCATTTCATCTGCTTACAAAGATTCATGTACCGGTGCATGAGATTGCACTCATGATGTCGATTACGCTCCGCTTCATTCCGATTCTGATCGAAGAGTTAGACAGGATCATGAAGGCACAGACGGCGCGCGGCGTGGATTTTGAAGCAGGAAATGTATTCCAGAAAGTGAAACGTACTGGACGGATTTTAATGCCGCTTTTTGCATCCGCAGTTGGACGGGCAGGCGATCTGGCACTTGCGATGGAAGCACGTTGTTATCAGGCTGGCAGACCGAGAACGAAGATGTATCCGCTTCGATATGCACGTGCGGAT
>ERZ779904.344-NODE-344-length-12322-cov-1.76628_pt1 | contig 12322 bp, 10 predicted proteins | sample MGYA00511549_ERZ779904 | MGnify/ENA primary metagenome ERZ779904 (study PRJEB29588, sample SAMEA2151391) | human gut metagenome | biome: human gut; feature: human-associated habitat; material: faeces | place: Denmark | collected 2008/2010 ...
ATACAATGTTTATAAAGGAAGAGAAGATAATGCGGATGGAATACTTCGTGTCGGAACAATATCGATCGATCCGTATAAGCGTGTGGTAACGAAAGAAAATGAAGTCATTCACCTGACGGATAAAGAATTTGCATTGTTGTTCTTCCTTGTGAAGAATCGTGGTAGATCCTGGAATCTGGATGAACTATATGAGAACATCTGGCAGGAAAAATATCTTCCTTCATCGTCAAATACGGTTATGGTACATGTATTAAGACTTCGGCAGAAGATCGAAGATAATCCGGCACAACCGGAAATCATCAGAACCATATATGGAAAGGGCTATCAGGTGGATTAACAGCCGGTAGAAAGTATGCGGTATGAAGGACAGAGCAGAACAGAAAAGATTTGAAAAAGATGCAGAAAAAAGGCTTACATTAAATACAAAGCTGATTCTTGTAATAGCAGGAAGCCTGTTGCTTGCGGTCGTATTGTTCTTTATCTGGCTGAAGACAACCGTATATGTGATAGATAAGAAATATCTGAATGAGACGACTGCTGCACGGAGAACGGAAGAAAAGATTGACCGTTTCTCTGATTATGTCAGTAAGAATAAAGTCAAATCCACAGATATGAACGCCATTCTCAGTTGGCAGCGGGAAGAGGGAAGTGTATATCTTCTGGTTTACCAGAACGAGAATGTAATATATGATTCAACAAAGCAAAAAAGACGAACCATGATGGAACGTTTTTTTAATAAAATATCCAATGGAAATCAGAAAGGCAGAAAGCTTGCAGAGTCTGAAGAAGACAAGCGGCAAATGCTGAATAATATCAAAAGCAAACATTTGCTTGAGATTTATCGGAAGAAAGCAGATTCAAAAAAACAGGAAGAACGATCAGATCAGAGTATCTTCGATGATACGTCCTCTACGGAGACGGATTATACAGAGACGATACCATCCAATGCTTCGGATGTGGAAGATTTTGCATCCCAGTATGGCAGTTATGCATTTTATTCGGTTCGTTTTGAAGATGGATTATATGATGTCTGCATCGTAGATTATTCCGAGAAAAAGGTCTATTACATATGGGTGACGATAGGCTTTCTGGTATGTTCATTTATATTTATGTTGTTGGTTATGCTCTATAACGGCCGGGTAGTAAGGCGTGTAAAGAGATTGACACATGAGGTGTCGAAGATCAAGAAAACAGATATCAATGCGACGATCACGAAGTCGGGACATGATGAGATCCTGACACTTGCTGAGAATATAGACAGCATGAGAAATTCGATCATTGATCAGATGACTAAGGAAAAAGAAGCATGGCAGGCGAACCGGGATCTGGTCACAGCGATGGCGCATGATATCCGGACACCGCTTACGGTGTTAAGCGGATATCTGGATCTGCTTGAGACAGGGGAATTTGAATCTGACGAAGAGTACAAACAGTATGTTGATATATGCGTTGCCAAAGCAGGACAGTTGAAAGATCTGTCAGACAAGCTGTTCCGATATTTCTTCGTTTATTCCGGGCATACCGATGAACTGAAAATGGAAGTTTATCATGCAAAGGAGTTTTTCCAGCAGATGATCGGAGAATATATGTGCCTGCTTGAAGAAAAGGGAATCACTTTCCGGATCACAACAGAGGACAATTCACCGCTGATAAAGATCGATGCCCCATATCTGAAACGATTGTTTGATAATATATTTATAAATATAAGAAAATATTCTGATTACAGCAAGCCGGTAGATATCACATATCACACAACCGAATCGAAGGTAGAGCTGGTGATCAGTAATTATATAAATAAAAACAGAAATGAAGCTGAAAGTACCAGAATTGGACTCAAAACCTGTGAGAAGATCGCACAGGAAATGGAAATAGAGTTTTCAGCAAATGAGAAAAAAGACAGATATACAGTCAGGCTGATATTTGTAATTGTAAAGTAAAGGAGGTCCAGAGATACTCTGGAACAGATGTCTATGAAGAATGTACTGGAATTTATTGAAAGATCAGCAGAAAAGTATCCGGATAAGTTGTCTGTAGCCGATATAAACGGCGGTTTGACTTATAAGGAACTGGAACAGACAGCAAAACAGATTGGTGCATGGTTGTATCAGGGACTTGGCGGATGTAAGAACCGTCCGGTTGTCGTACTTCTTGATAAGGAACCGAAGAGCGTTGCGGCTTTTATGGGAGTTGTGTACAGTGGGAACTTTTATGTGGTTATAGATGCAGAAATGCCGGTAGACAGAGTGAATAAGATCTTAAAGGCATTGCAGCCGGAAGCTGCTGTAACAGACAGCAAGCATCTGGATAAGGCTGCAGAGTTACAGGTTGAGACAGAGGATGGTCAGGGATATGGACTTAAACTCTTTAATATGGATGAGATGGATCAGACCATAGATCAGAGCTGCCTTGCAGATGTCAGAGCACATATGATCGATACAGATCCGGTATATGCATTATTTACCTCAGGTTCAACAGGTGTTCCGAAGGGGGCTGTTATATCACATGCGAATATCCTTTCCTATATTACATGGTATACGGAAGCATTTGATATTAACGAGACGACAATATTTGGTAATCAGACGCCGTTTTATTTCAGTATGTCAGTCTCGGATTTATATAGCACATTGAAAAATGGTGCAACATTGTATATAATACCAAAAGCTTATTTCTCGTTCCCGATCAAGCTTATGGAGTTTCTGAATGAGAAAAAGGTCAATACGATCTACTGGGTTCCGTCGGCACTTTCGATCATTGCAAACTATAAGATGTTCCGGTATGCTGAGCTTCCGGAGTTGAAAAAAGTATTATTTGCCGGTGAGGTTATGCCGACCAGGCCATTAAATTACTGGATCGAGAATCTGCCGGATGCCATGTATGCCAATCTGTTTGGCCCGACAGAGACGACGGATATCTGTACTTATTATGTGGTAAACAGAAAGTTCCGTGATGATGAGCCGCTTCCAATGGGAAATGCATGTAACAACTGTGATGTATTTGTACTTGGTGAAGATGGCAAGGTGGTTTCACCGGAGATCAATCCTGAGACAGGCTTCAGTGCAGAAGGAGAATTATATGCCAGAGGTTCATTTGTCGCTCTTGGATATTATGGAAATGCAGAAAAGACAAAGGAAGCATTTGTTCAGAATCCGTTGAATCCGAATTATCCGGAGCTGATCTATAAGACCGGAGATCTTGTCAAATATAATAAATATGGAGAACTGGTCTATATCTCAAGAAAAGATTATCAGATCAAGCATATGGGCTATCGTATCGAGCTTGGTGAGATCGAGGCGGCTGCCGGTGCGATCGAGGGTATCAGAAGTTACGCATGTATCTATGATGATGCAGAAGACAAGATCGTATTTATATATGAAGGAAAGAAACTGGATGACGCATTCCTGCTTGGAGAGTTCAAGAAGAAGGTTCCGCATTATATGGAACCGAATCAGTTCGTAAGAGTGAAAAGTATGCCACATAATCAAAATGGAAAGATTGATCGTAAGTGGCTGAAAAATAATTATAAATTATAAAAAAGTGAGGACAAAGAAATGGAAGAATTATTAGAGATTTTAAATGAAGTAAAGCCCGGAGTTGATTTTGCAAATGATACAGATCTGGTTGGTCATGGTATACTGGATTCTATTACAATGGTAACACTGGTGCTTGAGCTTAACGATGCATTTGACATTGAGATCACACCTGTAGATATCGTACCTGAGAACTTCAAAACAGTTCAGACGATCTATGATATGATCCAGAGATTAAGTGACGACTAGGGAGTAAAATAATGTCATATACATCGATAGCTTATTTAGGATTTATATTGATGGGATCATTCTTTTTCTATTCCGTTGTACCGTTAAAGCATAAATGGAAGGTCCTGTTGATATTCAGTTACCTGTTTTATTTCATTAATTCAGGTAAATATGTTGTGTTTATATTGTTTTCATCGTTATCCATCTATTTCGGCGGACGACTGCTGAATAAGATCGATGATGGCTTCAGTATGGCAAAGAAGGTACTGCCAAAAGAAAATAAGAAGGAATATAAAGCGATCATCGGATGGCAGAAGAAATGTGTGTGCGTTTCAATCGTTCTGTTGAACCTTGGTATTCTTGTATATCTGAAATATTCAGTATTCTTTGGACAGGTTTTCTGTGATATATTAAGTCTGCTCCGTATTAATAAGACGAATCCAATGCAGAATATGATGCTGCCGCTTGGTATCTCGTTCTATACATTGTCGGCGATCAGTTATATCGTTGATGTTTACAGAGGAAAATACAGAGCATCCGATAATTTCTGGAAGGTGAATCTGTTCCTGATTTTCTTCCCACATATCGTGGAAGGTCCAATCGGGCGATTTGACCTGCTGGGTGATCAGGTTTATGAAGGTCACGAGTTCAACTATAATAATATGACTCAGGGCTTGCAGCTTGTTTTATGGGGTCTGTTTAAGAAGATCGTTATAGCAGATCGCGCAAATATGTATGTAAACCAGATCTTCAATTTCCATGATCAGTATGATGGCTTATATGTAGTTGTCGGAATGCTGTTATATACCTTGCAGTTATATGCAGAATTCTCCGGCTGTATGGATATCGTAAGAGGTAGTGCTCAGATGTTTGGTATTCAGATGTCTGAGAACTTTGCAAGACCATTTATGTCAAAGACAGTCAGTGAATTCTGGAGAAGATGGCATATGACACTTGGTGCATGGTTTAAAGATTATGTATTCTATTCCATCTCATTGTCCAAGGCATTTATGAAGCTCAGTAAGAAGACAAGAGAGAAGTTCAATGCATTTTTTGCAACTCTGATCCCGACCTCTATCGCGATGCTCGCGGTGTGGTTCGGAACCGGTATCTGGCATGGAGCCAGCTGGAAGTATGTTATGTACGGTATTTACTACTGTCTCATTATGATACTTGGACTTCTGACAGAACCGTTATTTAAGAAGCTGTATGAGAAGATGCATGTGAACCGGGAGGGGAAGATTTATAAGGCACTTCAGGTAGTAAGAACATTTATTTTCGTAAATATCGGTATGCTGATGTTCCGTGCGGATGACCTTAAGATCTTTGGACAGATGCTCGTATCGATGTTCCATAATTTCACATTTTCAGTGCTTACAAGCGGAGATCTGTTTGAAGTAAAGCTTGATGTCTATGATTTCCTGTTACTTGCATTTGGTGCACTGGTATTACTGCTGGTAGGTTTATATCAGGAGAAGGGACATCATATCCGTGAGGAGATAGCAACAAAGAATATCGTTCTTCGTTGGGTATTATATTATGGACTGATCTTTTCTGTGATCATTCTGGGCGCATATGGAAGCGGTTATGAAGTGGCCGGATTCATATATGCACAATTTTAGGATAGATGGTGAGAGACATGAAAAAAGAAAGAGTAAAAAACATTATAAAAGTTATCGTGTTTATGCTGATCTTCTGTGGCTTTATGGCACTCGGCTCCGTCATGCTTTATCCGAAAACGAGTGATCCGGAAGGCGGCTTATCAAATCCAAATGCCAGAGGCTTCTATGGAGAACCAAAGAATTCCATCGATCTGGTCGTTATGGGAAACAGTAATGCCTACAGTGCATATTCACCGATGCTGATGTGGAAGAAATATGGTATTCCTTCCTATGTTGTTGCGGAAGGCGCACAGAATATTGCCGAGACTGTTAATATATTAGAGGAGCTTCTGACATGTCAGAAGCCGAAGCTGATCATTTTGGATGTTGACCTTTTATGGCAGGGTAAGACACAGGTATCCAGAGTAGAAGGAAATGTGAAATCTCTGATCTACAAATATATTCCGATCATGAAGTATCATGACAGATGGAAAGGCTTTGTGCTGGGTGATAGTTTTAAAGCAAAGAACTACACATATCGTTCTTCAAGCAGAGGACAGTACTTAAGTAAAACGGTTGTACCATATACGGGTGAAGACATGATGGTAAAGACTGCCGATGTCGAATCGGTACCGAAGTCATCCAGGTTCTTCCTTAAGATGTTCCTTGATCTCTGTGAAGAAAATGATATCGATGTGATGTTTGTCGAGATGCCGACAGCTAATTCATGGAATTATAAGAAGCACAATGGCATGACAAAGTATGCCAAGGAGCTTGGCATTCCATTTGTTGATCTGAATACCACAGAGGGTAAGAATGCGATCAACTGGAAGAAGGATACCAGAGATGGCGGAAGACATCTGAACTGTTATGGAGCTAAGAAGGTAACAAGAGAGATCGGTAAGTATATTTCAGAGAACTATACATTTACGAATAAGAAGAAAGATCCGGAGTATAAGAGTTGGAATAAGGCTTATAAGGAATATAAGCAGTTTATGAAGACAGATAAGAAGTCTTCCGATAAGAAACACAAGAAGTCGAAGAAAGCTGACATCAAACAGTCAGATACATCTGATGCAAAAAAGCAGAAAACAGAAAAAACAACGACTGAGAACAAGTCGGAGACAACGACAGAAAATACAGCTACGGAAGAAGTAACAGAAAGTACAGCTACGGAAGCGAACACAACTCAGCAGTAAGAGATTGTAAAGTATATAAGGGAGATCATGGAGACACAGATATGGATTTGCAGATCTGGAAGCGCCATGATCTCTCTTTTTATGAATCGGATACTTTATATGCCTGCATAAACATGGAATAAATTTTAAGGTAAGAAAATGGTATTTGTTATTTATTTTTGTGTAAATAACAGCTTCTTGTGATAAAATGGCAATGAAATGTAAATAATAGTTGCAGAAATATAGAAAATTGTACAGGCATGCCGGGAAATAAGCGGAATTATGGCAGTATACGATGCTTTCACAGATGTCTGGTGGCAGGATATGATAGGAGGATATGGAATATGAAGATTTTATTTTATGATACGAAGAAATATGACAGAGATTCATTTGAAAAGATATTACCGGAATATTCAGATCTGGAGGTAGAGTTCTTAGAAGCAGATCTTTCACCGAGAACAGCAGCTCTTGCAAAAGGATATGATGCGATCTGTGCATTTGTAAGTTCTGATGTCAGTGAAAAAGTAGTTGAGTGTCTGGCTGCAAATGGTGTAAAATTAGTGTTAATGCGCTGTGCCGGATTCAATAATGTGGATCTGGATGCAACAAACCGTTGTGGTATCACGGTGCTCCGTGTTCCGGGTTATTCACCGGAGGCGGTTGCAGAGCATGCGATGGCACTGGCACTTGCGGTTACCAGAAGAATCCATAAGAGCTATATCAAGGTTCGTGAGAATAATTTCAGTTTGGTAGGTCTTACAGGTATGAACTTCTATGGCAAGACCGCGGGTATCATCGGAACCGGTAAGATCGGAGCGGCTATGTGCCGGATCTGTCATGGATTTGGCATGAAGGTTCTGGCATATGATATGTACCGGAATCCATCCCTGGATTTTGTAGAGTATGTGGATCTGGATACGCTGTTATCGACCAGTGATCTGATCTCCCTTCACTGTCCGCTGACAGATGATTCGTACCATATGATCTGCACAGAGACGATCAATAAGATGAAGGATAATGTGATCCTTGTAAATACATCGAGAGGCGCACTGATCAAGACGGAGGATCTGATCACGGGAAATCGAAATAAGAAATTCTTTGGTATCGGTCTGGATGTGTATGAGGAAGAAACAAATAATGTATTTGAGAATCGTGAGGATGATATTCTGGAATCCTCGATCACGGCAAGACTGCTGTCGTTCCCGAATGTCATCGTAACCTCCCATCAGGGCTTTCTGACGGAAGAAGCACTGGAAGCGATCAGCCGTACCACACTGGACAATGCGAGAGATTATGAGAATGGCACGATCAAGGATATAAATGCCGTGTAGAAATATATGCAAGATAAAAGAAGTGCGGAAGACAATCGTCATAGAGAAAATGAAAGCTATGTAGAAAAGGAAATGATTATGCAGAATTACAGATTTCTGATCGCCTATGATGGGACGAGATATCATGGGTGGGAACATAAAAAAGACGTTGTGACCATACAAGGAAAGATCGAATCAGTGCTTTCCCTGATGGCAGGCGAAGAAGTACGGATCAACGGAGCGGGAAGAACCGATGCAGGTGTGCATGCAAGGGCAATGGTCGCAAGCGGCCCGGTTCCGACAGATAAGACACCAGAGGAGATCCGGGATTATATGAATCATTATCTGCCGGATGATATCTGCATTTTGGAGGTTACTCCGGCAGCAGAACGCTTTCATGCAAGATTTAATGCAAAGGGCAAGCATTACCGTTACACGATCTATCGTGGCAGGCTGAAGCCGGTATTTGACCGGAAATATGTCTGGACTCTGGATGAGGGTGAGACGATCGACTGTGAACGGATGCGAAAGGCAGCAGCTTATCTGGTCGGCGAACATGATTTCAAGAGCTTCTGTGGCAATAAGCAGATGAAGAAATCGACGGTTCGGAAGTTATTTGCGATCGATATTAAGGAAGATGGCGATTATGTGATCCTTGATTTTTATGGAGCCGGATTCTTACAGAATATGGTTCGTATCCTGACCGGTACTCTGGTAGAGGTCGGGGCAGGCAGAATGGAACCGGCGTACATGGAAGAGGTGCTTACAGGCCGGTGCAGACAGCTCGCAGGGCCGACCGCACCACCACAGGGCTTGTGCCTGATGCAGGTTGATTATGAAAAAAAGTAATATGGAGTAAGTAGTACAAATGAATGAATTTAAAAATGGGCTGAAGGATGGAATTCCGATTGCCCTGGGGTATTTTGCAGTTAGTTTTAGTTTTGGTATTCTTGCGATCAAAGGCGGACTCAGTGTCTTTCAGGCAGTTCTTACCAGCGTTACAAATGTTACAAGTGCCGGTCAGTTTGCCGGACTTCAGATCATCATTGCCGGGGGAACGATCCTTGAGGTGATCCTCACCCAGCTTATCATCAATCTGAGATATGGTCTGATGAGTCTTTCACTTACGCAGAAGTTAGCTGACGATGTAGGCATCTGGAAGCGTCTGATCATCGCATTTGCAAATACAGATGAGATCTTTGCAGTTGCAATGGGATATTTCAAAGAAGTGACCTTTCCGTATATGTTAGGACTTCAGATCCTTCCGATCCTTGGATGGGGCGGTGGTACATTTGCCGGAGCAGTAGCCAGCGGGCTGCTTCCAAAGTCTGTGTGCAGCGCACTCAGTCTTGCACTTTATGGCATGTTCGTGGCGATCGTTGTTCCGGTTGCCAAGAAGTCAAAATCTGTGTTATTTGTGGTATGCGTGGCAGCTTTGTTCAGTATCCTTTTATATTATGTTCCGATATTCCACTTTATCTCGACCGGAATATCGATCGTTATATGTACAGTAGCGGCAGCAGCAATTGGTGCGATCGTTGCGCCGGTTAAGAAAAAAGGAGAAGAATAGAGATGAGTGTATATACATATATTATCGCAATGGCGGTTGTCACATATCTGATCCGTGCAGAGCCATTGGTGTTATTCAGAAAAAAGATAGAGAATCGGTTTTTAAGTTCGTTTTTATACTATGTGCCATATGCCTGCCTAACGGCACTTACCCTTCCGGCGATTTTCTACAGTACGGAAAGTGTTATCAGTGCGATCGCAGGATTTGTCGTAGCGGTTATCTTTGGTATCCGTGAAAAAGGGCTGGTAGTTGTAGCGGCTGCCGCCTGTGTGACAGTGTTTGTAGTGGAGAGAATATTGGCGTTTTTATAGGGGGTTGTGAATCTGAAAAGTAAGGACAAAGAACTTGCTATATCGCCGACCTGGAATGTAAAAGACTTTTGACACGCTAAAAACCTTGATGTCAATGTCCTTTGATAGCGAAAATATGACTTTTTGATTAGTATGAGTATACTAGGAGGTGAAGAGATGGAACTCGGAAAACAAATAAAAAAACATCGTCAGGAAGTACAATTATCCCAAGAGAAGTTAGCCGATCGAGTTTATGTTTCAAGACAAACAATCTCAAATTGGGAAAATGATAAAAGCTATCCAGATGTGAATAGTTTGGTATTACTGAGTGAAATCTTTCAAATTTCTCTTGATAATCTAATCAAAGGAGATATTGAAGTTATGAAAGATGTAATTCAAAAAGAAGAAATTGTAAAAATGAACCGCTATGGAAAAATCTACACTATAATGCTGATTGTCACTGTAGTTTCGGCAGTTCCGCTATTTATGTGGCTTGGCGTTTGGGCATTCATCCCTTGGGGAATCATTTGGGCACTCTCTATGTACTTTGCCTTTCAGGTTGAAAAGGTAAAAAAAGATAATGATGTTCAAACCTATAAAGAAATTGTTGCATTTTCTGAGGGGAAACTATTGGATGATATACAAAAGCAGAGAGAAATAGGTAAACGCCCATATCAGAAGATTTTTTTAGTTATAGGTAGTGCACTGATAACATTTGTTGTTTGTGTATTAATCGGATTTCTGATGCATATTTTTATGAACTAATAGTGGTAGACCGTAAACTTCCGGTTTAGAGAGAACGTAGAAATGATTCGATTTTGTCCAAAGGATGAGATACAAAATACAATATACGAATAAATAAAGATGATTGGTTTTATGATAAGACTGGTCGTCTTTATTTTTTCGGAGTTTGATATGCAACTATAGGGAATTAAAACTTAGTGAAAAAGTGCAGTAAGTTTTAAGTTGTAGGAGTATGCTCCATGTATGACTGTTGAAGATGGAGAATATTATGCGCATCTTCATATGAGTGTCGGAAATGAGAAAGGTGAAGCGTTTGGAGGGCATCTGAACAGAGCTGTCGTGAGTGCAACCTGTGAGATGGTAATTACGGTCATTGATGGAAAAGTTGACAGAGTTTATGATGAAGAAACAGGGCTTAATGTATTTAAGTTTGATTAGATGCGTTGAACTATTTATCGCGTTAGTGAGACGCAGCAAAGAGAAGAAAAGCAAATAAATTCCGGGTTATAAAACATAAGGATTTTTGTTACCTAATACAATTTTCTGCTCTACAATCTCCGTCATAATAAAAATGTCTCCATCATTTCAAAAGAGAATGACGGAGATATTTTGCTCTGCTTATTCTTGTAGTAACCAATCGGCTATATCGTGAATTTCGATTCCTTCATAGCTATATTGGGGATGTTTGGTTCTGGCAATAATCATTTTCGGATAAGCATCTCGAATCTGAAGCAGAGGAGAGCATTCTCTCTCAAATGTTTCCTGCCCGGAAATGTTGTCGCTGACCTGAATATAAAACTTCTCGCTGCCTCTCTGAGCAACAAAGTCGATTTCCTTTTGATAGAGCTTGCCGACATAAACATCATATCCACGGCGAAGAAGCTCGATGCAAACGATGTTTTCATATACTCTACCATAATCCATATTTCTGCTTCCCAGTATTGCATATCGAATACCGCTGTCACACAAATAGAACTTTTCAGAGCTTTCAAGGTATTTCTTACCTCGGATATCGTATCTCTTAATATCATAAAATACAAAAGCATTGCACAAATATTTAATGTACTTGCCGATGGTTACATGATTGGTTGGAGTCTCATTTGCTGTCAGTAGCTGACTGACCTTATTCGGAGAAGTCAGGTTGCTGATATTATCCATAAGGAACTCGCTCAGACGTTGTAAAACCAAAGTGTCCGGGAGAGTATATTTCTGTACCAAATCCCTTGTAACAATCGTTTCGTAGACCTCTTTGATATAGTTTGTTCTGTCTTTTTCGGTTCTATAAGCATAGGAACCTGCTAAACCGCCCTTGATAGCGTACTCATCAAAGAGCTTATCTTTGTCACTAATATCATCATAATACTGGCAATATTCCTGGAAGCTGAAAGGAAACACATGAATTTCAATATAGCGTCCGGTAAACAGAGTTGCCAGATCTGCACTCAACAGGAAAGCATTAGAGCCTGTTACATAGATGTCGTATTTTCCCTTAGAGTACAGGCTGTTGATTGCCAGCTCAAACTTGGGACACATCTGAACCTCGTCTACAAACAGGTAGTTCGTTTTGCCTTCCTGATAATGTTCTTCCACATAGGCGTGTAAGGCATGGTATTCCTTGATTTCTTCATACGCCAAATCCATGAAGTCGATGAAGATAATATTGATGTTTTCAAAATTGCTTTTCAGATACGCAATATACGCCTGCATCAGTTTGGACTTACCAGATCGACGAATACCTGTGATGATCTTGATGTCAGGAGTGCCATTCAGTTCAATGATTCTATCGAGATATTTTGCTCTCGTGATTGTTTTCATATAGTCACCCGCTTTCAAAAATTGAAGTTTTTTCATTTCTTGAAACCGCTTCGCTGTAC
>ERZ779904.361-NODE-361-length-11798-cov-1.62795_pt1 | contig 11798 bp, 12 predicted proteins | sample MGYA00511549_ERZ779904 | MGnify/ENA primary metagenome ERZ779904 (study PRJEB29588, sample SAMEA2151391) | human gut metagenome | biome: human gut; feature: human-associated habitat; material: faeces | place: Denmark | collected 2008/2010 ...
ATATAGGGGCTCTCTTCTCATAAAAAGTTTCAATTTTTTATTTGTTAATCTACCATCATGCAATACTTATCTGCAATGCAGAATATGTTGCCAATGGTTCCGTCAGATGTGATTATGGTAAGTATGTTTCCATTCCTTGCCATAACCACAAAAAGTTCATTTTCCTTCAGAGTACCAACCGCGGACTCAGATTCATCTCTTATATACCAGGTTTCACCTGTAAACTTCAAGATATCTCCGGTCTCGATTTCTTCAACTGTCAAAATCTGCTTTTCCTGATACTCATGCTCGACCTTATTCAGGTAAGCAGTGGTATTCATTTCATAAAGCTGTTTCTGGTATATTACAACATAGTTTCCATTTATTGTAATGAATTCGCCAGCATCCACAGTAATTTCACCATCTGAATTTGTCAGTTTGACTTTTTCTGTTGGTGTTACAATATCACCTAACTGCAACTCTTCAGTTGTAGTAGTAGATGTTGTTGTCAGCTTTGTAGATGTTGCAGTGGAACTATCACTTGTTGTAACAGTCGTTGTAGATTTTGTTGTTGTTTTTGTTGTCGCTTTTGTTGTTGTAGGCTTTGTTTCTGTAGTTGTACTTGTTGTTTTAGATTCCATAGCCGTTGTACTTGCCGTGATTGTTGTAGATTCTGTTGTAGCTTTTGTTGTTGTCAAAGTCGTTGCCTTAGTTGTTTCAATGCTTGTTTCAGTTGATTGAGTTGTTGTTTCTGTAGTTGTAGTTGTTGTCTCAGTTGTCGTACTTGCAGTTTCTCGCGGAATCGGATCCACATAGAAAAAACTTTCCGAGTCAGGTGTAATTTGCAAATATAAATCAATTCCAAAGTATTCAACTTCATACCAGGATTCTTGCAAGATTTTAATTACCTTGCAATTTTCACCTGCAGACATTTTAGTTACAACGCCGGCCTCCAAAGACGGAGCTGATCTGAGATTCCATGTTTCAACTCCCTTCACAGGATTGAATACCAAGATATCATCACTATAGATCTTCTCCGGTGCCGGTGGCCATGTTGCATCCTGTCCAGCCCCACACTTCGCGATGTATGTCAACAAATACAAAACATCGGTAGTATCTACTTTTTCACTCCGGTCAACATCAAAGACTCTTTCATCAATTTCGACATCAAAACGACTGTATACATCATCCTTGGGATATCCTGCACAAACAAGAGCAATATAATACAAAATGTATATCGCATCGGTTGTGTCCAGTTTACCATCCTGATTTGCATCTCCCAGCAGTGTTGTATTACCTACTGCTGTTGCCGTTGTTGTTGTAGTCAGCATTACACTACTAATTGCAACAACAATGGAAAAGATTATAGCCATTACTTTTTTCATGCTTCATTTCCTCCATAGAAAATAATATTTGAAACTTTTTATGACCCGACATCACTTTTCAGTGAAATCGAAGATTATTATACCATAAATTTACATAATTTTCAATACAAATTTTGGGACGGTCCTTACTTTTTTATTTTTAGAATATTTTTTACTTAGACTTACTTATATAAATTCATAGTATTTGAATTTATTTTATTCAAATTTATATTTTTATTTTCTTAATGGTTATTCTAACATTCATTATTTATATCATTCGATTAAAAAAAAATTTAAATTTTTTTCTTTTTATTTTGACATATTTTACATAATATGTTATACTTACTTTTGTAAAAGCATTTAGCAAAGACCTTTTGTTTTTACTCACACGTATTCACCCGCAAAATTTGAGGAGGTCAAAAAAAAATGTCGTATGAATTGTTGATTTTTCAAAGTGCTGAAGAACGGTCGACGTGCCATGCTTGCTCTGGCCACAAATGGGAAAACCAGGACAACATCTTCGGCAAAGAGACGGAAAAGCTGTTGGCTACCTGCAAGCATCTTTTTCGTGTCAGCATTGATTGGGAACCTGGAGATGAAGCCAAGTTGTTGAAGAAAATCTATGGAATCTGCAAGGCTCACGGAGTTTATATCATGTGGTATGGCTTGGGTAGCCCTTTCGAACCGGACAAATTTCTTATTTCCGGCAGAGGCCATGACAGACTCGGATTTATCCAGTTCTAATAAATCGTAAACAACCTCGTATGACAACCAAGAGGGATGGTTCTTTGAACCGTCTCTTTTTCTTTTTCAAAGATTGTCTCTTTTTTCTCCTTTCAGGACCGTCCCTCTTTTTTCTCCTTCAAGGACCGTCCCTCTTTTTCTCCCTCCAGGACCGTCCCCGTTTTTCTCCTTCAAGGACCGTCCCCGTTTTTCTCCTTCAAGGACCGTCCCTCTTTTTTGGGGTGGCTTTTGTAACTTTTTGGGGTGATGGCGCATATTATGTAGTATATAATCAAACAAAGGAGGATTATGTATGAATGATTATAGTAGTAGAAAATGTTGTCATAAAAATTCTATGTCTATGATGAATAATAATATGAATATTGATATGATGGATGATTTTTGTGATGAAGATACTAGCATAGTAACAACAGCTCAGTCTGATTGTGCAAATTTATGTACAATGCCTCAAAATAACTGTAACTGTGGTTTTGATATGGATACAGAGTCTGTATTTCCAGATAATCCTATGCTTGCACAAAGTTATGTTCCTATTCAAAAAATGAATAAAGTTTTTACACCTGATGTTGGTTTAAAAATGGGAACTATTTTTCCAGAGCTTGTAAGCCCTTATATGCCTTGTCAAAGCATAAGAGAAATTGAATATATTAGAAATAATAATAGTCTTGGGGAGGGATGTAATAAATGAATGACCAATATATAAGCTATGAAGATTATCAAAGAGCTTGTGAATTAAATGACTTTGATAGAAATTGTACTTGTGGTAATAATGCTACAAGAGAAGAAATGCTAAGTACTTTAAAATCTTTAAAATTTAGTATTATCGAATTAGGTTTATATTTAGATACTCACCATGATGATGAAAAGGCTATTTGCTTACACAAAGAATATTGTAATAAGTATAGAAAATTAGCTGATCAGTATCAAAAAATATATGGGCCATTGACTATAATGTTCCCATGTAATAAATGGAGATGGCTTGAAGAGCCTTGGCCATGGGAAAGGGGGAACTTTTAATGTGGACTTATAACAAAGTTTTAGAATATCCTATAAATATAAAAAATAGAAATCCACAACTTGCAAAATTTATAATTAGTCAATATGGAGGTCCTGATGGAGAGCTTAGTGCTTCTCTTAGATATTTGAGTCAGAGATTTGGTATGCCTGATCAAACTGCTAAGGCTATTTTGAACGATATAGGTACTGAAGAGCTAGCTCATTTAGAAATGGTTGGAACTATTATTCATCAATTAACAGACGGATGCTGTCCTGAAGAGCTTAAACAAGCTGGACTTGGATCATATTATACAGATCACGGCTTGGGTGTATATCCTCAATCAGCAGCAGGAATGCCTTTTTCTGCCTCTGTGCTTGCTGTAAAAGGTGACCCTATTGCTGACTTACAAGAAGATTTAGCTGCTGAGCAAAAAGCAAGAGCAACATACGAAAAATTAATTGATTTATGCGCAGATGACCCTGATGTAATCGACCCTCTTCGATTCTTAAGAGAAAGAGAAATTGTTCACTTTCAAAGATTTGGCGAAGCTTTGAGAGGTGTTCAAGATAAATTGGCTGAGAAAAAATGGTATATGAATAAAGACTGTTAAAGATAAAAATGGAAGATAATGCTCTTCCATTTTTCTTTGTATTTTTATTTTTAATATTTACTATAAAATTTTCTAAACATTATTTGTATTGTATGACAAATATAAACTAATTATTTTTTATAATTGACAACATCGTGGTACAGAAGAATTAGTACCATACTGTTATCAATGGCTAAATATTTTAATTACAATTTTAGTTATAACATTAAAATTTATTTGAATATATTATTTCTATTTCATCAGTATCTGGAATAGGTTTATCCAAATTTCTTCCATAAAGTGCATAAAAATTTAATAATTAAAGTTTCAACCATTCTCATTTCTTCCTCTAATTGGTATTTTATTACTTTATACTAGCTTTATTTATAATAATAATCTTACAAAAAAATAGAATAAGTATTGAATTTTATGTAAAATTGTAGTAGAATATATACTCATATAAACTTTTGGGTTTATTTTACATACATCAAAATAATCGGATTGTAATCCGAGAAAGGAAAGGTAGGAAGCTATGAACAAAAAACGGATAATTTCTTATGTAGTGCTACTTATGGTATTGACTGCTCTTATGAGTATGTTTGCTGGATGCGCTACATCGGAAAAAATCCCCATTCCAACAGTTAAGGAGAATGTCTTTATTTACGATGAAGATAACATTGTCGATGATGAGGTAGAAGAATCTCTCAACAAAATGTTAGTTGAACTCGAAGAAAAGACAGAAGTAGAGTTTTCCGTTGTGTCTGTAGAAAGCTTGCTTGACAGGAGTATTGAAAATTATTCAAATAATCTCTTTAATACTTTGGGTATTGGCAAAAAAGGAAAGGACAATGGAATATTACTTTTATTCTCTCGGTCTGATGAAAAAGTTAGACTTGAAATTGGCAGAGGGCTTGAAGAATTCCTAACGGACTCAAAGTGTGGCCGAATTCTTGATGATTATTTTGTTCCTTATCGAGAAGACGATGACTATACTAAAGCAACAGAAATGACGGTAAAAGCTGTTTTGACTGTTATTGCTGAAGAATACGAAATCGATATTCAAGGTCTAGAAACAGATAATATATCTATTGAAGATGAATCCAATAGTAAAATACCAGATTTTGTATGGGTAATAATAATTATTGCTGTTATAGTTATTTTATCGATAATCATTGCATTCATTTCTGGTGGTGATGGTTCATCTGGAGGATACTTTGGCGGATCATCAGGAGGATTTTCTGGCGGTGGCTTCGGTGGAGGTTTTTCTGGAGGTGGTGGTGCCTCACGATAACAAATTGTAAATAAAAACACTATATAAAACATCAGGAGGTATTTTACAATGAAAACAAAAACAAAAGTGTTAATCGTTATCGGTATAGTATTGTTGTTGGTAGGCTTCTGGTTTTTCGGAACTAGAAACAGCTTGGTATCTTTGAAAGAGGATGTCGAAATGCAGCAATCTCAAATTGAGACAACACTTCAAAGACGGAATGATCTTATTCCCAATTTGGTAGCAACTGTTAAGGGATATGCCAACCATGAGGAGGCAGTATTCACAGAAATTGCTGATGCAAGATCGAAGCTCGCAGGTAGTATCGAAAGTGGAGATATGGAAAGTATCAGTGAAGCAAACACAGCTTTAGATTCTGCACTTAGCAAATTGCTTGCAATTTCTGAAAATTATCCTGACCTGAAAGCAAGTGAACAATTTATTGCATTGCAGGACGAACTGGCTGGAACGGAAAACAGAATTGCTGTAGCAAGACAGTATTATAACGAAAAATTGAATACCTATAATACAAAGGTTCAAAAGTTTCCTTCAAGCATAGTCGCTGGAATGAGCGGATATTATCCCATGGAATACTTTGAGGCTGATGAAGGTGCAAAAGAAGTACCCTCAGTCAATTTCGATTAACTTAGACCTTTTCAAAAAATTATAGTTGGCTGAATTGTCAACTGTGATAAAAAGCAATAGCACCTATTTAGATACATTCTAATAGGTGCTATACTTTTTATTCATCTCATTAATGATCATTCTTATTATCTTCAATAACTAATTATTTCATTTTATTCATGCAATTATTGTTTTTATTACTATAAATTTATCTAACCATTATTTGTATTGTATGGCAAATATAAATTAATTATTTTTTATAAAAATGAAAATCACAGCAATCTCCACCATACCCTAATGTTTTTGTCCTCGAAAATCCTATCTTTTTTAGCCCTCCATATGTTACATTATCAACATCACAAAATAAGTGACATAGTTTTTCACAATCATTTTCTACACATGCAGTATGCCAAAGACATTTTTTTATAGTTACATCAAAATAATCCTTACCATGTTTTTGTACGCTTTCTTGTAAATCAGTTGTGCGCATAATTTTAAGAAATACCTTGCTGTATATTGAATAAAATCCTGGTACTTTTTCCATCTTAGCAGTAGATGCATGTTTTTTCACTGCAATTTTATCAATCATATATTTTCGCATATATTGATATACTTCGTCTTCTGAAACTTCCTCTTTTGATAAAATTTTATACATTGCTATACGAGGAAGAATGGTTTGAATAAGCGTTTTCATTTGATTTTTTGATTTATTCTGTGTATTTTTTATAAGTTCATTAAGCATTGCTTCTTGCTTATTAAACAAATCGTTTCCCCTTTTTTCGCCAAATTCTTCATTTAAAAATGCTTTTATATTTTTTTGTTGCTTTATCTTCATAATTATAATCCCTCCATAAATTACCATTTAATTTTTACTTATTTTTTAAATCCCAATGAGAACCTTTTTTGCAAATATAAAAATCACAACAATCTTTTCCCTCTGCTAAAGTTTTCGTTCTGTATAATACGCCTCCAAACATATCAACAGATAATGTATCTAAAACACACATATATTTTACTAACTCGGGATGATTTTCTTTTTTAGCCAAAGCACATATACCACATTGCTTATAAATTATAGTATATTCTTCCTCATCTCTTCCTTTAATAAATTCAGCCTTCCAATTAAATTCACTATCACTTCCTTTTTTTATAGATTCTTCCTTTTTCATTTGTGCCTTTTGGGTAAATGGATTTTTTGATGAGAATGCTTTTTCTATCATAGGAGATTTTATTGATGCTTTTACCATTTCGCCAAACTCTTCATCTTTTATTTTTTCTTCACAATTTTCATAAAATGCTAGCCAAAGAGCACCACTACTTAGGCAAGTTCTCAATGAATTTTTTGTTATACTGCCAATATCTGGTGATTCTTTTATAATTTGCTTATAGCGATTCTTCGCATTACTTTTCACCAATTTTATATCCCAATTAGGATGTTTTGTATGCAAAAAGTCTACTATAGTCCCACTCATAGCATACCATATTATTTTTTCACAAATAGTATATTTCATAAAATCTTCCTTTCAAAATATTATAATATTTTCACTTATTCTCCTAAATATTATAAATTAAACTTTTTTTCAGCATTTATTATAGAAAAAAAATAAATCATATGCAATATTCTTTTCTAGATTATTCAAAATTCTTTTATATTTTTCATTTTATCAATCCTCTCCAGTAACTAATCGTTTCTTTCCTCTTAACATGAAATTATTGTGCAGCAATTTATTAATCAATAAAAATACAAAAAACGCTTCTAATTTACATAAAACATGTTATAATAATAACTGTTCGAATTTTTTCTTTTAAATTGAGAATATTTTCTCGATTTGTTTGTTACATTATAAGTGACAGACTATCAAGAGCATCTCATTGAATGAAAAATAGTAAAAACACATTACAACCAATACACAGGAGGACTTTACTATGAAAGCATTTGAAGCACGAAAGGGTTCTATCAAACCGCAGTATGATTCTGCCATTCATGATATTCAGCGGGCTGTCGGTTGGGGTTGGAAAAACACCCATGTAGATATTCATGGGTCTTTATATCCTGAGGTAGCTACAATGTTGGCGAAGGACGGTTATGATGTCAAAATCGTCACCATAAATAATGGCACAACTTCATTGTACAATGAAGTCTCATGGGAAAATGCTGCTGAAGGTAAGGAAGGCACACAGTTACCTATGAGGACGAAACATTTCCGGTTGCTCCAGAAACTTCCGCCAAAATCGATGAACTTTTGAAAAATGTTCTTGGAATCGAGCCTGAAGAAGAGGAAGATGAAGAAGATGATGATGAAGAAGAGGATTCCTCTGATTTATCTGATTTCTCTGATTCCGCACAGTAAGGCTTCAAGCAGTAAAATTTGCTTATCTAAAATATAACTTATGTGACTTTTGATAAGCAAAACAAATAGAGACAGATGTACTTTGTACTTTATCTGTCTCTTTTGTTTTGTCTCATATTCCCGCTCTTTGAACAATATTTTATGAACTAATTTCAATTATAGTTAATTACAATAAATCTTTAGTCATTATTTTTGATTTTCTACATCTGGAACCCAGCTTGCAAATCTTTTTAAAGCTTCGTCTGTTCTGACGTAAAATGGTTCGTTTTTGTTTAACTTTGAAATTTCTGCCATTTCTTCATTTGTTAATTTAAAATCAAAGATATTAATATTTTCCTTTATATGATTTTCGCTTCTTGCTCCTGGTATAACTATATATCCCATTTGAATATGCCATCTTAATATAATTTGTGCATTTGATTTATTGTATTTTTGTGCAAGTGATTCAATTATTTTTTCACCCATAATTGAATTATTTCCTCTTCCTCCTAATGGATACCATGATTGAAGTGCTATATTATGTTTTTTTAGATACTTATTTAGCTCTATTCTTGGAAAATATGGGTGTGATTCAACTTGAATAAGTTCTGGTTTTACCTCACATTTGTCTAATATTTCTTGAATTTCTTCTTCATTAAAATTTGATATTCCTATTGATTTTAGTTTTCCTTCTTTGTACGCTTTTTCTAGTTTTTTATATCCTTCAATGTAGTTTCCTGCTGGTTGGTGCAAAATCATTAAATCTATATAATCTGTATCAAGTCTTTTTAGTGTTTTTTCTATTGCATCATCATCTTCATAAAAAGATGGCCATAATTTTGTTTCTAAAAATATTTCTGATCTGTCTATTTCTGATTTTTTTATTCCTCTTCCAACTGCTTTTTCATTAACATATGCATTTGCTGTATCTATTAACTTATATCCATTTTTTAAAGCTACTTCTACTGAATTCTCTGCTTCATCTGGTGTTAATAAATATGTTCCTAATCCTAACATTGGCATTTTTATTCCATTATTTAATTCTATATATTCCATAATAATAAAACCTCCCTATAATATAATTCGTAAAAATTATTTATTTATCCATTTTTCAACTTCATTTTTTGCATCATTATAAATTCATTTTTCTACCTCCTTGGTAATTTTATATCACTTGGAGTTAGGTATAAGTCAATAGTTTATTAACTAATTTTATAAAATATTATTTTGTCATAAAAAAATATACAGAAAAATTTTTCTGTATATTTTTACTAATAAATTTCATTACAATTTCAATTTACATTTTTATTTAAATGCTCTTTTTTATTTTTATTCCTAAAATTACTACTGCAATTACAGTTGCACTAATAGCAATTATTACCAAATTATTTTCTCCTGTAGTTGCTAACTTTCTATTTGAAACTGTATTATCTTTTTTATTATCATTATTTTCTGTTCCTGTTATAGTAATTGGTACTTCAAAATCTTTAGTTTTGCTTTCTGATACTTTTACTTTAATTAATAATTTTGTAGTTCCTTCTTTTAAACCTTGTATAGATGCTCTTCCTGCTATTTGAGTACCACCATACTCATTATTTTCTATTCCACTTTCAGGGACACATTTTGCAATAGTTTCATCTTCTATCTTCCATTCAACATTCCAGTTATCTTTTACCATTTTAACTTCTGCAATTCCGTACAACCCCATCTTTACTTTTTGCAGTTATTTCAATTACATCAGTATTTCCTACACCTAATTGTATTTTATCTTTATTTAAAGTAATATTGTAGTAACCATCTTCTTCATAATCTGTTACAGTTATATCATATGTACTACTATAAGACATATATTCTGCTTTTATAGTTACGTTTCCATTGGCAATTGCAGTAACTAAACCTGATTTATCAACTGTAGCAATTTTTTCATCAGAGCTTGACCATGTTACATCCTCATTTTTTACATTAGTTAATGATTCTACACCTTCAATATCTAATTGCAAATTCTTACCTTTTTCTACTGTTTTTATTTTATCTTTTTGAACAATAGATATATTATCGCCTGTAGTTATCACTCTATCTTTACCCACAGCTAGTGAAACTGTTGCTGAACGTTCCTTATATGTCGCTGTAATTTCAGCCCTTCCTTCAGATATTCCTTCAATTACACCATTTGAAATTTTTGCAATTTTTTCATCTGAACTTTTCCATGTACATTGACTTGAAACATCTTCTCTAGATACTTCTCCTGTAGGGGCTGGTGACATCTCATTACTTATTACATATTCAGCTTTTATATTCATCTTTCCACCAACAGGAACTTTTTTACTGCATACATACATATGATTCTCGTTTGAATATGTAATATTATCTCCAGATAAATCTAAGTTCATACTTACTGCATATGATTTAATACTACAACACATACTCATAAAAATTATAGCGACAACTACAGATATTGCCCTTTTCATACTAATTTTCATAAACTCCTCCTTTAATTTATATATTTAGATATTTTTCCTTTGTAAGAAATTTTTATCAAAAAAAATTATAGCATATCAAATTTTTTATTACAACAAAAAATATTATTTTTTTAGCATAAATTATACAAACAATTTTTGTCAAACTTAAAATATTTCTATAAATTTATTTTTGTTATATTGTATTTTATGTAAAACTATGTTATATTTAATTTTATAATTCGCCGTGCACGAATATAAACAATGCACAATTTGCAAAAGCCTAGAAAAAGCAACATATAGGAGGTTACAACTATGGCAAAAGAAAACTCGGCACTCGTTGCCGCAAAATGGTGGACCGACACGATCTCTAACCCGACACCGAATAGTTTCAACAATGGTGATCGAACAAGCGATTCATCGCTCATGCTTATGATGCTTGGACATATGAGAGCAACGCAAAACCTGGCAACGGAAGATCAGCTCAGGGAATTCTGTTCCTTGCTTTCCAACCGCATTGAAGAAGAATTGCACAAATATCCCAAGATTTATCTGGACTGCGATTATGATCCTTGTAATATTCTTGGTGAATGTGCAACAAAGGTAGGAATTGATCTGTGCCTTTTCCCTTTTAAGAGAAGAATGACTGTGACATCTAGCTCTGTTGAAGTAAAAGATGGATACGATGCCACATGGGTATCTCTTCTCTAAAAGTCTAAAAGAAAAGTAAGCATAATCAACAAAAAAATGGCTCCTGATATTTTCAGGAGTCATTTTTATTTTAAAATTTATATAGCTCTGTTATTTCTTTTGTATCTGTATTATATTTAAAACAAACTGTTTTTTGTCTCTTATATGCATATCTCCATCCCATATCTTCTTGAGAATAATGCACGCCATAGTCTAAAGTTACATATATTTCGTTTCCTATTATTGCGCTCTCAGCTAAATTTATTGTGTGTTCATCATCTGAAGTAAATTCAAATTTTTCATTTATTTCTTTTTGTGTTAATATTGTTTTTCTTTCTTTTGTAGATTCATCAACATATACTAAATCATTTACGATTTTTCCATTTACATATTTAGAATTAATATATACACCTTTTAATTTTTGATCATTTTCATTTTCTAAATTTTGAACTGATTCTTTTTGTAAATTACTTCCGTCTTTATTCATAGTAAAACAATATTCATCTTGTAACATATGTGCTGTTCCATCACGATATCCTATGTAGCATTTTATTTTACCATCATCTTCTCCAAATTCAACAATTTCCATTGGTTGATCTGTTGATTCTTTAAATAAATCTTTTCTCAAAAATGTTGCTATTGTCCCATTATCTTTATTATCTTTTATTGTTCCTATTTTTAAAGTGTTACTTTCTGTATCATCACTATAATATATAACATTATCTATAACATCAATAACATTTGCTTTTTCTTTT
>ERZ779904.364-NODE-364-length-11766-cov-1.76108_pt1 | contig 11766 bp, 8 predicted proteins | sample MGYA00511549_ERZ779904 | MGnify/ENA primary metagenome ERZ779904 (study PRJEB29588, sample SAMEA2151391) | human gut metagenome | biome: human gut; feature: human-associated habitat; material: faeces | place: Denmark | collected 2008/2010 ...
ATATTTCTTTGTTGAGTTGATGGCAAAAGTCGGTGTCAGTGAATAATTATCGATCGTAAGAGACTTCAGATAATTATTCGGATTGCCGCTGTCTGCCGGTTTCCCCGTGTTTGTGTCCGGCATATCGGTATAGACCGGAATGCTGAAAGTGATCGCATCATTTAAGGTACCGGAGCCTGCGTAGGCATTAAATACTTTCGATGCTTCTGATGATACAGCCTGTACATTTGACATATATTGATGAGAGAACAGGTTGGATGTATTTGTAACGTTAAATTTTTGTGTATACAAAGTATTCTGTTTTTTCAAAATGTAGTTGTTGCCGATATACTGTGCGCCACCATAAATGGACTTGTAGACATTGTTCCATGGTCTTCCGTAGGAACCGCTGGTCGCTGCCCAGCGCAGAGCATTTGTTACAGCATTACCGCTGGCACTGTCATAGCCACCGATATTATAGAAGTTATAGATGCCCGGATATTTAGCGTGTTTTCCGTTAGTAACCGAGCTCAGGGATGAACCTACCTCTTGTTTGATACGGGACGCAATATGATATGGGCTGACACCGACTGCCTGCCCGGCTTTGATGATTAACTCGGAATATGTATAACTGTATCCGGATGGTTTGGACTTGTACATAAATGTACCGGAAAGAATCGATTCTACGCCGGATTTGGTCTGGGTATCTTCATATGAAAGATTTTCAAATGCAAATACAAAGCGCTCGTATAAGTAAGTTCGTGGATCCAGATAATAAGTGACAAAATCATTTGAAGCAGCAAACCAGTTCGAGCCATCGTAAGAGGACCATTTGTCCGTCTTGATGTTATATCCGACTGTGGTAGAACGCCAGTTATAATGAGGGGCTCCGCTGGTTCCCTGAACCAGATTTTTAATCTGGCCTGCTTTGTTGATCTCATTGTCGATAACCGTGTTCCAGTCTAATCCGGTCTGTATAGCTTTGAATGTCCAGTTTGGATGGAGGGCATGCAGATCACGAAGCTGTGGTTTATAGCTTTCCGGGAAGCCCTGTTTGGTCAGATATGCTTCAAAGTCGGAATCGGAACCGCCGGCACTTGCTGTTGTAGCTTCGGTATCCGATGAATCTTCTTTTTTCCCGAGGGTGATAAATGATGAAGATACATATCCGGTATAAGTTGTTCCGTTATATACCAGAGTAACCTTATACCAGGAACCGTTAGAGGTGTCAACGACGTTTAATGCCTGCCCCCCATTTAACATAATGTTACTTCCGTTTTCCTGAACAGGATTTCCGCCGGGGGATTCTCTGAAGTAGACATTTGTACGTCCCTCGGAGATATATCCTTCCTTTCCGGCAGCATCGGCCATGCCGTTGTTTATAAATAAGCAGATCAGGAGACTGAAAATAAGTGCTGTAAGCAGAAACATACAGGTGTATCCCGATCCGGTATAAGACTTTTTATTTGTCATGTGTATTCTCCTTCAGGGTTCAAAACATAAAAAGAACGCGAAAACGCTCTTGAAAAACAGTTTACCATAATCTGAAAAAAACAAAACCCTTTTTTCTCAAAAAACTATGAAAAATCGTAAAAAAAAATGGATTCTGCATATAAGCAAAATCCATTTTTGGGTATATCAGTAATCGGATTATCCGATTTTTAACTTGAACTTTTGAATGTCCTTTTCGGTATCTACTTTTTCAATCTTTGCGCCAAGACACTGAAGTTTTTCGTCGAATTTCTCATATCCGCGCTGGATATACTTGATATCGGATACAACTGAAAAATCATCGGCTACCAATGCGGCAATCACAAGGGCAGCGCCGGCTCGGAGATCAGGAGCGGCAACATTCGCTCCGGTGAAGGATTCGACACCATCGATAATAGCGGTGTTGCCTTCCACACGGATATGAGCGCCCATTCTTGTAAGTTCCGCAACATATTTGAAACGATTTTCAAATATACTTTCGGTTACGATGCTTGTTCCGTTTGAAAGAGCCAGTGTAACAGCCATCTGTGGTTGCATATCAGTCGGAAATCCGGGATATGGAAGTGTCTTGATATTAGTAGACTTCAAACGTTTATCTGACATGACTCTTACAGAATCATCATATTCAATAACGTGAGCACCAATCTCGTTCAACTTGGAGGTGATAGCTTCCAGATGCTTTGGAATGACATTCTTGATCAGAACATTTCCTTTTGTTGCAGCAGCAGCTACCATAAATGTACCGGCTTCAATCTGATCCGGAATGATGGAATAAGTAGTACCATGAAGTTCTTTAACACCACGGATACGGATGACATCAGTTCCTGCACCTTTGATATTTGCGCCCATACTGTTTAAGAAGTTGGCAACATCGACAATATGTGGTTCTTTTGCTGCGTTTTCAATGGTGGTTTTACCTTCAGCGAGAACTGCAGCCATCATAATATTGATCGTTGCACCAACGGATGCAACATCCATATAAATATGGCTTCCAATCAGTTCTTCGGCATAAGTGGAGATAGTTCCATTTGTAATATCAACCTGTGCACCAAGTGCTTCAAATCCTTTTATATGAAGATTGATCGGTCTGGCTCCGATATCGCAGCCGCCGGGTAATGCTACCTGAGAGCGCTTATATTTTCCAAGCAGTGCTCCTAACAGATAATAAGAAGCACGGATCTTACGAATAAATTCGTCATCTACACATAGATCGCTGTTCGGATTAATGGAGGCTCCGCAGATAGAAACTGTGTGCTCATCTATGTAACGGACTTTTGCGCCGATACCTTCGATCGCCTGCAGGAGAACCCGTGTATCTCGGACATTTGGTACATTTTCTATTATAACTTCCTGGTCGGTCATAACAGCAGCAGCAAGAATACCGAGTGCCGCATTTTTTGCACCTGCAATTGTTACCTCTCCTTCAAGAGGCTGACCGCCTTTGATCACATATTGTTCCATACTAATTGCACCTCTAAATATTAATCAGCATATTTAAAAAGTCTGGTTATCGTGCCGGTGAGTTTTTTCGATGCTTTACCGCACAGATAACTTCTAGATTATAGCATATTTTTGCAAAAAGTAAATAGTAAGTAAAATTATTTATCTGCTTCGCAGTAAATACAACGATAAATCCTGTGTGCTCTGTCGGTAAGCTTGAATATGTGCTGGATACCCTGTTCCGTTGAGGTAATACAACGTGGATTGGTACATTTCTTGATGCCTACCAGACGTTCCGGAAGTTCGATATTTTTCTTTTCTACCAGTTTTCCGTCGCGGATAATATTAACCGAGATATCCGGATCGATATAACCAAGGACATCAAGGTTGATGTCGATATCCTGATCTATTTTTAAGATATCCTTTTTACCCATTTTCTGGCTTTTGACATTTTTGATAATGGCTACGGAGCAGTCCAGCTTGTCGAGATGCAGGTCATTATAGATCTGGAGTGCCTTGCCTGCGGCAATGTGATCAAGTACGATACCGTTTTGAATACTGTCTATGTTCATCTGTTTGTACCTCCTATGCTAAACCAAGCAGTGTGGCAATTAATGCCATACGGACATATTTACCATTTAATACCTGACGAAAATAACATGCTCTTGGATCGTCATCTACTTCAACAGCAATCTCATTTACTCGTGGCAGCGGATGGAGGACACACATATCCGGACGGGCAAGTGCCATCTTGCTGTTATCCAGTATGTAAGTATCCTTTAATCGGATGTAATCTGCTTCGTTGAAGAAACGTTCTTTCTGTACTCTTGTCATATAGAGGATATCCAGTTCTCCGATCACATCCTCCATAGAAGAAACTTCCTTATAAGGTATATTATTCTTCTCGATCACTTCTGTGCGGATATAATCAGGAATTTTTAATTCATCCGGTGAAATAAGCACAAAACTGATATTTTCATAACGGGACATTGCTTTGATCAGAGAATGAACGGTACGTCCAAACATCAGATCTCCGCAGAAGCCGATCACAAGGTTGTCCAGTCTTCCTTTTTCACGTTTGATCGTTAAAAGATCAGCCAGTGTCTGTGTTGGGTGGTTATGTCCACCGTCACCTGCATTAATGATCGGTACATCGGATTTCATGGATGCAAGCATCGGAGCACCTTCCTTGAAATGGCGCATAGCTATGATATCTGCATAACAGCTTACAACCTTTACCGTATCACCAACGCTTTCACCCTTAGATGAGGATGATGAACTGGCAGAAGAAAAACCAAGTACATTACCGCCTAATTCCATCATGGCAGCTTCAAAACTTAAACGAGTTCTTGTACTTGGTTCAAAAAATAAAGTAGCGAGCTTCTTTCCTTTGCATAACTCACTGTATTTTTCTTTATGATCAATAATATCCTGAGCAAGATTCAAAATGTGATCAAGCTCTTCCATACTTAAATCCATTGGATCTATAAGATGCTTCATGGCAGCCTCCTTACAAATTTGCTATCCACGATTATAGCACCTGCCTGAATGGCATGCAACCGATTTTATGAATTTAAGAGTGTGTACATTACGGCCTTTTCAGCATGACGACGGTTTTCTGCCTCGTCTAGGATATGGTCGAGGTTCTTGTCTACGACATCCTGAGAGATCTCGAAGCCGACATGCATTGGCATATCGTGGAATACGATCGCTTTGCTGTCTTTTGTGAAGTCGCCGTTTAACTGGTAAGGCATCATTTTTGCAAGGGTTTCTTCCTTCTGCTTCTGGTAAGCAGGATTGTTAAAGAATTCCATATCTACCCATGTATCCGTGTAGAGGACATCCATCTTATTAGCATATTCTTTTGCTTCTTCCATAGACATAGAAGGATCGAGTTCGATGTAATGACCGCTTTTCTTTGCTTCTTCATAGAAATCAGGACCACAGGCTGTCTCATTTACAAGTGGGGTCAGTCCGTATAACGTACCCTTCTTCATCTTGGAGAAGAATTCAACATGGGAGTTAAATACATTGTTCTTTGCGCCGATGTACATCAGATTGACATCCAGCGTTCCGAACTTCTCAAGAATAGTGAGGGCATCTGCAAGGATCTGGCAAGGATGGTAGGAATTGTCGCAGCCGTTGATAAACGGAACAGTTGCATTCTTGCCAAATAATTCAACAGTTTCATTCTTGATCAGACGTGCCATGATGATATCAACATTACGGCAGACATATTTGATCTCGGAAACAGGTTCACCAAGTACAAAGTTGGAATCCTTCCATAACTGGTTGTAGTAGGTACCGCCTAGTTCAGTAATGCCGGTTGCAAATGAAAGGAAGGTTCTGGTTGATGTCTTTTCAAATAAAGTATAAAGTTTCTTACCTTTTAATGATTCGCTGTACTTCTCCGGATTCTTCTTCATATCCAGAGCAAGGTTCAGGATATCCATCAGCTCATCTGCTGTGAATTCCTTGAAGTTTAACATGTTTTTCATATCTGACACCTCTTTAAAATAAATAGTATGTATCCGTCACTGCTTCGCATATATGCATAAATTATACAGAAAAAATGATATAAATCTGTATATCATAAAATGAAAAAGCAGGGCATATTTATAATATTATTAATGAAATAATAACAGAAAAACAAATTGTACCACGATATGTATTTTTTTTCAATTTTTTTGTATGCAATTGTTGGAATTTATTGGAATTTTGTCGGGATGAAGCAGAATAAGATACAAACTACGGAAGATTACGCAATAACATTGCCGAATGTGCAATATTTTTGTATAACTTCGTTGACAGTTGTTTATAAATATTTTATACTTTTTTTATTATGAAAGAGATGCGAAAGGCGCGTCGGCAAGGAGGAAAGTATGAAACAAAGAAGTATTGGCATGTGTATCTTATTGTCAATTGTCACCTGTGGTATCTATGGGCTTTATTGGTTTGTATGTATTACAGATGATACAAATGAGATGTCAGGCGAGAATGACTTGGCAGGTGGTGGAATGGCACTGCTGCTTACGATTGTTACCTGTAATATCTACGGATGGTACTGGGCGTATAAGATGGGTGAAAAGGTCGATATCATCAAGAACAGAAACGGCATGCCATCAAGCAACAGCGGTATCCTGTTTGTAGTTCTTCAGTTCCTTGGACTTGGAATCATCAACTATGCATTAGCGCAGGATGCGGTTAACAAGTACAGCGGAACAACAGGATATAATCAGCCGTATAATGGTGGATATCAGAACCAGCAGTATGGAGCTTATAACCAGAATCAGCAGCCATATAACGGCGGTTACAACCAGAATCAGCAGTATGGTGGTTACAATCAGGGCGGCAATAATCCATACAACAATGGAAATGATAATAACAACCCATATAACGGACAGTAAGAAACGTATATGAAAGAAAAGAAAAATCGTGTCCGAAAGATTATATATCGGGATGTCATTATCCTTTTAGCAGGAATCCTGTATGCGGCATTTGTCAGACTGACCGGTTTGGCGGTTCCCTGCATATTTCGGGTTCTGACCGGTTGGCAGTGCCCCGGTTGTGGGATAACCAGAGCGTGCCTGTTTTTATTAAAAGGAGAGATACGGACATCCTTTTCCTATAATCCGTTTTTGTACATTGCAGGACCATGTATCATATATCTGATAGTCAGGGGAGATTTGAACTATATAAAAAGAGATACATATCGGCTTGGTACAGTGGATACGGTTCTGATCTATATACTGATCGTAGCAGCGCTGATATTCGGCGTTGTGAGAAATCTATAAAAATAAAATGCCATATATCATCAGGCGAATTTGATGATATATGGCATTTTTACTTGGCTTTTTCTTTATTTGCAAGGATAATGCCTACGCAGACAAGAACAAGTGCGACCAGACAGCGGATATTTAAGGCAGATGTTTCATGCAGAAGCAGAGCTGATAACAGTACGCCAAAGACCGGATTCGAGAAACCAAAGACGGCAATTCTTGATACCGGATTGTGTGCTAACAGCAGACTCCATAATGTATAGGCGCAGGCCGAGATGAACGCCATATAGAGCAGAAGTAGGACAGCAGGAGCAGAGCCTCCCGCGATATGTCCGCCTCCGGCCAGACCGCAGAGGATCATCACGAAGCCGCCGACAAAGAATTGCCAGCCACTGAGCAGAACAGGATTCTCCTTATCGGAAAAATATTTGATGATAACTGAAGAGAAAGCATAAGCCACTGTTGATAACAGGATGAAGCCTTCTCCGGTGAGAGAGAAATGCGCGTCTACACCATTTCCCAGATTGATGATAACAACTCCGATAAATCCGATTAGACATCCAAGCATCTTTTTGGATGTAACCTTTTCCATTTTAAATAACAGACCCGATACAAGGATCGCCAGAAAGACGTTTGCCGCTTCAATGATCGCTGCCTTGCTTCCGGTCGTATTTGCCAGACCGACGTAAAAGAAGACATATTGCAGGATAGTCTGGAACAATGACAGGATAAAGATACGTTTGATCGTTGCCCCGCTATGTGGGATCAAAGGCTTTTTATATATGAAGCTGCAGATAAGGATAACCATAAGTCCGGCGAGCAGAAAACGGATGCCGGCGAACAGGATCTGGGATGCGGTATCATTTCCGCCAATCACAAACATACGGTAGCCTATCTTGATGCAGGGAAATGCACTTCCCCATAAGGCACAGCAGATGAGCGCAAATGTGATAACAACAGGTGTTTTCGTTAAAAAAATTTTCATGACAGAATAACCTCAATAATAAAAGTATAATTTTAAACAGTAACAGATGACGGCAGATCCGCAGATGTGTCGTGCGGTATTACATGATCGCACTGTTCGGACATACTATAGCACAAAAGAAATCCGAAAAAAAAGACATAATTTTATTTAGAGATGAAGGTTGCAAAAACTGTATAAAAACAAATGGAATCTGTTGACAATTTGCACAAAAAAGGCATATAATTTTTGTTATCTGGCCACATAAGATTGCCAGAAAAAATAGCGCAGACATTTCATTCGTGTTTGTAGTTTTATCAAGGAGGGTTTTTGAAATGGCAAAAAAACCGTATTATATTACAACCGCCATTGCATATGCATCAGGTAAACCTCATATAGGCAACACCTACGAGATCGTGTTGGCTGACAGCATTGCAAGGTACAAGAGATTCGCAGGATATGATGTAAGATTCCAGACCGGAACCGATGAGCATGGTCAGAAGATCGAGAACAAGGCTTTTGAGAACATGCAGACTCCAAAGGAATTCGTTGACGAGATTTCAGGCGAGATTAAGGATATCTGGGATCTGATGAACACATCTTACGACAAATTTATCAGAACAACAGATGCAGATCATGAGAGACAGGTTCAGAAGATTTTTAGGAAGCTGTACGATCAGGGTGACATATATAAGGGAGAATATGTAGGAAAATACTGTACTCCATGTGAATCCTTCTTTACAGATTCACAGCTTGTAGACGGCAAATGTCCGGACTGCGGAAGACCGGTACAGGAAGCAAAAGAGGAAGCATATTTCTTCAAACTCAGCAAATATCAGGACAGACTGATGAAGCACATTGAGCAGAATCCTGATTTTATTCAGCCGGAGTCCAGAAAGAACGAGATGATCAACAACTTCATCAAGCCGGGACTTCAGGATCTGTGTGTATCCAGAACATCCTTCAAGTGGGGCATCCCGGTTGATTTCGATGACAAGCATGTAATCTATGTATGGATCGATGCATTATCAAACTACATCACAGGTCTTGGATATGATGTAGACGGTAATAATGATGAATTATATAAGAAATACTGGCCGGCGGACTTACACCTGATCGGAAAGGATATCTTAAGATTCCATACGATCTACTGGCCAATCATGCTGATGGCACTTGGAGTACCGCTTCCAAAGCAGATCTTCGGACATCCATGGCTGATCCAGAATGACGGTAAGATGAGTAAGTCCAAGGGAAATGTAATGTATGCGGATGATATGGTTCGTCTGTTTGGTGTGGATGCAGTCCGTTTCTTCGTTCTGCATGAGATGCCATTTGAGAATGACGGAATCATTTCATGGGAGTTGGTTGTAGAAAGAATTAATTCCGAGCTTGCAAATACACTCGGAAATCTGGTAAATCGTACGATCTCCATGTCAAATAAATATTTTGGCGGCGTAGTTACGAATACCGGAGTAACAGAAGAAGTAGATGAAGACCTGAAGAACGTCGTATTAAACTGCCGTATTAAGGTCGCAGAATGTATGGATAAGTTAAAGGTTGCAGATGCGATCTCAGAGATTTTCACCTTATTCAAGAGATGCAACAAATATATCGACGAGACGATGCCTTGGGCACTTGCAAAAGATGAAACAAAGCAGGATCGTCTGAATACCGTATTATATAATCTGGTTGAGAGCATCGTGATCGGTGCGTCCCTTCTGGAGCCATATATGCCGGATACCTCTGTTAAGATCCTGAACCAGTTAAATGCTGCAAAGAGAAAGGTAACAGAGCTTGGAAGATTCGGACTTTACCCATCCGGAAACAAGGTAACAGAAACTCCTGAGATCCTGTTCGCAAGACTGGACGTAAAGGAAGTTATGGCAGAAGTTGCCAAGTTTGCACCTCCGGTAGAAGAAACTATCTACGAGAAAGCAAAGAAGCAGAAGGAAGAAAAAGAGAATTCCGAAGAAAAGAAGAAAATGAAACAGGCAGAAGCTAAGGTCGCTGCTTTGAATGCAGATCCTTCTGTATTAAATAAACAGCAGATCACCATTGAAGAATTCGAGAAAATGCAGCTGATGATCGGAGAGATCATTGCCTGCGAAGAAGTTCAGAATTCCAGAAAACTGTTATGCTCACAGGTAAAATTCGGTGAGAACAATGTAAAACAGATCGTTTCGGGAATCAAAGGCTTCTATACACCGGAGGAAATGGTTGGAAAGCGTGTTGTTGCGATCGTGAATCTGAAGCCATGTAAGCTTGCCGGAGTTGTATCGGAAGGTATGCTTTTATGCGCGGAAGATGCAGAAGGTAACCTGTCTCTGCTTACAACTGAGAAGGGCTTGCCGGGTGGTTCATTTATCAGCTAGTTTATAAAAGAAAGTCATAACGGATCACAGATGATATAGCAGAAGGTCAGCAGAATTTCCTGTTCCGCGTAGAGTAAAGCGTATGGAGCAAAAAAACGCTGTTCTGTGGGATATCGGCTGTGATCCGGTATGTGTTGCATAAAAAAATAAATCACAGGCTTACAGGTATGAAGTCGTTGATTTATTGGTAGGTCTATGATAGAATTTTAATGTCTGCTTATACAAGGAGACAGCAGATTTGGAAAGATTTAGAAATCTTAGCGCCATGTCCCTTTTATCCTGGCATTGAAGGACTGACAGATGCGGTGTAAACGTGGTTGGTCGGTACAGCCTGTTGAGAAGGGTAACGAGGATGGAGGTTATCGAAAATTCGGCGGATGCCTCTACGTAGAGTCCGGATGCGCACATGTATGTCAAATATGGGAGAAATCTCAAAACAAAACAGCATGACCGGATAATTGAATGATGCATTATAAGATAAGACTGTCGCGTTAAGAACGTGATACAGTTACTTAAAGAACAAACTGCATCATATGCCGAAAGGAGTTAATTGAATATATGTGTGGAATCATAGGTTTTACAGGAAGAAAGCCGGCGAAGGACATCCTGATCGATGGACTGGAACGGCTGGAGTACCGAGGCTATGATAGTGCGGGTATTGCACTTTTGAATGATGATGACACTTTGACGATCAGAAAAAAGGCAGGAAGGGTAAGCGAACTCAGAGAGTTATGCAAAGACGGAGAATATTCTTCAACCTGCGGTATCGGACACACGAGATGGGCAACACATGGTGGTGTTACAGATGCAAATGCGCATCCACATAGATGTGGAAATGTTGCATTGATCCATAATGGTATCATTGAGAATTACAGTGATATTATAAGAGAGTATGGTTTAGCAGATAAGCTTGTATCAGAGACCGACTCAGAAGTTGTGGCAGCCTTACTTGATACGTTGTATGAGGGTGATCCGATTACGGCGATTCGGAAAGTTGTAAAGATAATTGCAGGATCGTTTGCATTATGTATCATGTTTGCAGACAGACCCGGAATTATATACGCGGTGAGAAATGTCAGCCCGATGGTTGCGGCTCACAGTGAAGAAGGATCTATCATTGCATCCGATCTGACAGCCATTATTTCATTCTCAAAGGATTATTTTGTTGTGCCGGAATATCATATTCTGACAATGACAGAGGGTGGAATCAAGGTTGAGGACTTAAAGGGCAATGAAGTAAGACCACAGATGCTTGAGATTACATGGGATATCACAGCGGCTCAGAAAGGCGGATTTCCGCATTTCATGTTAAAGGAGATCTATGAGCAGCCGGAATCTCTGAGAAATACGATCACACCAAGAATTGTAAATTCACTTCCTGATTTTACAGAGGACGGAATTGATGATGAGGTGTTCAAAAATTGCGAAAACATTACAGTGATCGCATGCGGAACAGCGATGCATGCAGGAATTGTTGGCAAGGCAATGATCGAATCGGAGCTTCGTATACCGGTAAATGTTGAGATCGCATCGGAATTTCGATATAAAGAACCACTGATCAATGAGAAGACACTGGTTATCGTTACTTCCCAGTCTGGCGAGACGATCGACACTCTGGAGGCGATGCGGTTGGCAAAACGATGTGGTTCAAAGGTTATTTCGATTGTAAATGTAAAGGGTTCTACAATTGCAAGAGAAAGTGATTATGTGTTATACACACATGCCGGACCGGAGATTGCGGTAG
>ERZ779904.365-NODE-365-length-11751-cov-1.57575_pt1 | contig 11751 bp, 11 predicted proteins | sample MGYA00511549_ERZ779904 | MGnify/ENA primary metagenome ERZ779904 (study PRJEB29588, sample SAMEA2151391) | human gut metagenome | biome: human gut; feature: human-associated habitat; material: faeces | place: Denmark | collected 2008/2010 ...
TCATTATTTCATATGCTTCGCATATTCAATGCACTCGAAAAAAAACATCCCTTGCAAGCAAGTGTTTTTTTTCTTCATTATATTTTATATTTTATTTTCTGTAAAGTATGGTATAATTGAAATGTGCATGGTCGGCGTAGTCTGGCCTTTTTTTCGTGAAGATGTACGATTTTTATCACATGGGTTCATGTATGATGAAAGAGAAGATTTCGGGAGCTGTTAAACAGGACAGATAAGAAGAAGTCTTGCAGAAAAAAATAGGAGTGAATTCGATTTTCAGGATTGACATTTAAGAGAAAGGCTAGTAGTATAATAGCAGGAATCGAACATTTGTTTATGGAGGTAGAAAGATGATAAAAGATGATGATAAGAAGAAGGCATTGGATGCTGCATTAGCACAGATTGAGAAGCAGTATGGTAAAGGATCTGTTATGAAGTTAGGAGATTCTTCAGCCAATATGAATATAGAAGTAATACCAACAGGATCATTAAGCCTTGATATTGCACTTGGCCTTGGTGGAGTTCCGAGAGGAAGAATTATAGAAGTATTCGGACCTGAGTCCAGTGGTAAGACAACAGTTGCTTTGCATATTGTTGCCGAGATCCAGAAAAGAGGCGGTATTGCCGGATTTATTGATGCTGAGCATGCACTTGATCCAGTATATGCAAAGAATATAGGTGTTAATATTGACGATATATATATATCACAGCCGGATTGTGGTGAACAGGCACTTGAGATCACAGAGACGATGGTCCGCTCCGGTGCGGTAGATGTAATTATCGTTGACTCTGTAGCGGCTCTTGTTCCAAAGGCAGAGATCGATGGAGAGATGGGTGATTCACACATGGGTCTTCATGCCAGACTGATGTCACAGGCACTTCGTAAGCTGACGGCTGTTGTCAGTAAGACGAACTGTGTTGTTATCTTTATCAACCAGTTACGAGAAAAGGTTGGTGTTGTATTTGGTAATCCTGAGGTAACGACCGGTGGACGTGCGTTGAAGTTCTATGCATCCGTGCGAATGGATGTCAGAAGAATCGATACTCTGAAGATGGGTGGAGAGATCGTAGGTAACCGTACCAGAGTTAAAGTAGTAAAGAATAAGGTTGCTCCTCCGTTTAAAGAGGCAGAATTTGATATCATGTTTGGAAAGGGCATTTCCAGAGAAGGTGATATACTGGATCTTGCCGTTGCAAATGATATCGTTGATAAATCCGGTGCATGGTATGCTTACATGGGCGATAAGATCGGACAGGGACGTGAGAATGCGAAGACATTTCTGGCAGAGAATCAGGCAATCTGTGATGAGATAGATGAGAAGATCCGAGAGAAGCTTGGTCTGGTTGAATCTGAGGATGCTGAAGAAAAAGGAACAGAGGAGTAGGAACAGAGAAATAGAAAGGCTGTTTATATATGCTGGTAACGGATTTAAAACGGATTGACGATAAAAGATTCTGTCTGTATCTTGATTATGAGGCGTTTGGACCATTGTATGCTTCGGATATCAAGCGGTTAAAGCTGATTGTAGGAGAGAATACAGATGCGGAGAAGCTTACACAGTTCCGAAAAGATTATTTCTTTAAGAGAGCAATGGATAAAGCCATTGCGGCGATTAAATATTCAGAAAAATGTGAATATGATATCAGGCAGAAGCTACAAGAGCTTTGTTATGATAACGAAGTGGTTGAAACTACGGTTGAGAAACTAAAAAAATATAAATATGTAGATGATGCCAGATATGCATCTGTATATGTCAGAAGTCATATTAATCGTAAAAGCAGAAGGGAAATCACATATGCGTTATCAGCAAAGAAGATATCGGATGAATGGATTGAGGAAGCCTTTGAAGAAAATCCGCTTCCTGACGAACGTGAGATAGTGATGAGATTGATACAAAAGAAATGTCCGGCTTCAGAATTGAAGGACAGAAGGGATAAGGTTATTGCATATCTGCTTCGAAAAGGATATCCATATAGGTTGGTTGTGACCTGCGTAGACGATATTTTAAGAGATGAAACAGCGGTTATATAAGAAAATTTGCACAGAAAATGAGGCAGAAAATTGTTGTTTTTGTTTGTTTTCACTTGACATAATTAGTAAAAAATATTAAACTAAAATAGTTGTATAAGTGTACAATGAAAACTTAATAAGGAGGTGCTCCTGTGAGTGATGTTGCGTGGATAATCATTTATATTTGCATCCTTGTTGTATGTATTGTGGCTACATGGTTCATTGCTATTGCATATAGAAAAAATATTGCAGAAGCAAAGATCGGCAAAGCAGAAGTTGCAGCAAGAGAAATTATAGATGAAGCTCAGAAAGATGCTGAAGCAAAGAAACGTGAGATCTTACTCGAAGCTAAGGAAGATGCTTTAAAGACACGGAATGATCTTGAAAAAGAAGTCAAGGACAGACGTGGTGAAATTTCCAGAATGGAGAAACGAGTTCTTGCACGTGAAGAAAGCATTGACAGAAAGACCGAAGCAATCGAGAAAAAGTCTTGCATCCAAGGAAGGTCAGCTCGAAAAGCAGAAAGCAAGAGTGGAAGAGCTTCAGGCAAAACGTTTACAGGAACTGGAAAGAATTTCAGGTTTAACCTCTGAACAAGCAAAGGAATACTTATTAAAGACTGTTGAAGATGAAGTAAAACATGAAACAGCAGTCATGGTCAAGGAATTAGAAACCAGAGCTAAAGAAGAAGCGAACAAGAAGGCAAAGGAGTATGTTGTTTCTGCAATTCAGAAATGTGCAGTTGATCACGTTGCTGAGACAACAATTTCACTGGTACAGTTGCCAAATGACGAGATGAAGGGAAGAATCATTGGTCGAGAGGGACGTAATATCCGTACACTCGAAACAATGACAGGTGTAGATTTGATCATTGATGATACACCGGAAGCAGTTATCCTTTCCAGCTTCGACCCGGTAAGAAGGGAAGTTGCAAGAATTGCACTTGAGAAGCTGATTGTTGATGGAAGAATCCATCCAGCAAGAATCGAAGAAATGGTAGAAAAAGCGCAGAAGGAAGTTGAAACCATGATGCGTGAAGAAGGTGAAGCAGCAACTCTGGAAGTTGGTATTCACGGTATTCATCCTGAATTAGTAAGACTTCTTGGTAAGATGAAGTTTAGAACAAGCTACGGTCAGAATGCATTAAAGCATTCGATTGAGGTAGCACATTTATGTGGTTTATTGGCCGGAGAGATAGGTGTCGATGTCAAGGTTGCAAAACGTGCCGGATTACTTCATGATATCGGTAAATCAATCGATCATGATATGGAAGGTTCCCATGTACAGATTGGTGCAGACTTATGTAGAAAGTACAAAGAGTCTCCGATTATTGTAAATGCAGTGGAAGCCCATCACGGTGATGTTGAGCCAGAATCTTTGATAGCATGTCTTGTACAGGCTGCTGATGCAATTTCAGCTGCAAGACCGGGTGCTAGACGAGAAACACTGGAAACCTATACTACACGTCTTAAGAAACTTGAGGATATTGCAAATTCCTACAAGGGCGTGGAGAAGACATATGCTATTCAGGCAGGTAGAGAGATTCGAGTAATAGTTGTTCCTGAACACGTCAATGATTCCGATATGGTATTACTGGCAAGAGATATTGCAAAGCAGATTGAAAATGAGCTTGAGTATCCTGGTCAGATTAAGGTTAATATTATTAGAGAGTCTCGCGTAGTTGATTATGCTAAGTAAAAGTTTTACAGCCTGTGGAAGAAATTCCACAGGCTGTTTTTAACTATAAAGAAGATTTAACTATAAAGAAAATTTAACTATAAATAAGAGTTAAGTATATATAATTGTTTATAAATGGATGGAAGATTTACAGGAGACGTTATTTATAGATAAGATGTTTAGATAAGGAGAGAAATATGGAAGAACGATTTATCAGAGAGAAAAAGGAACTGGCTTATCATGCACATATATTTGATGTATATAATGATTATCTGATCCTGCCGGATGGACAGAAGGTGATATATGATCTTATCGATCATATACCCGGGTGCTGTGTTCTGCCGGTGGATGAGAATGGACAGTTGATATTTGTCAGACAATATAGAAATGCATTGGATGATATGACATTGGAAGTGCCTGCCGGTTGTATGGATAAAGGGGAAACGCCGGAACAGTGTATCAGACGCGAATTAAAAGAAGAAACAGGATATACAGCAGAACAGCTTATGTTTGTGACAAAAACATGTCTGGCGATAGGAACCAGCAATGAGATGACATATGTTTATATAGCAACTGGTCTGACGCATGGGGAACAGATGCCCGACCGGGAAGAATTTATCAAACTTGAAAAGTACTCGCTGGAAGAGGCAATGCAGATGATCGAAGATGGAAAAATCATTGATTCAAAGACATTGATAGCAATCTATGCATATGCGAATCATGTATTAAAAAAGCAGATCAGACAGGGTATATAATATTTCATTCTAACATATAAAATACAAGTATCCTGAATGCATGGGGAGGGTGTAATGAAGAAGAATCTGCTTATCTATGTTTACGTTATTGGTCTGATCCTTGGAACTGTGCTGATAAATACGCAATTTGATATGACAGCATTTATTTCCAGTGAACCGATGGCGTGGAGCTTGCCTGTTTATGGGATGCTTGTGTTAAAACGTGGGTTGGGGCTTATATTATGCTATTGGTTTATATATATTCTTCCTGAAAAAATAAGAATGCCCGCGCTCGCCTGTCTGGCGGGATGCATAATCGGAGTGACGGTATCCATACGGGCATATAGCGGATATTTTTTTGGATGTCTGCTGTATGGTATGATAGTTTGTGTAATGGTGATGGTTTATATGGGATTGATTCGTTGGATTCTTGTAGATGGGTCGGAAAAATGTGGTATTCGTGAGCCGCAAGGGCGAAAAAATCTGGTGAAACGATTAGTTATTATTACAATTGTATTAATAAACTGCATTTTTGAGTTAAAAATTCTGAAATTTTTTTGAAAAGAGTTTTACTACATGTGGTATACATAATTCTGGACGGACACATGATTTGGTAAAAATACAGAAAATAGTGAAAAACCTTGATTTTACTTGTAAAAATTATGTTTGATTTTATAGAAATTTGTATTTATAATGATATTTAGTCTACATAATAAGGGGAAAAATGCGTGGAAATTTACATAGAGAAATATGTTGATTATCTCAAAAATATTAAGAAATCAAGTGAAAATACAGTAGCTTCTTACCGGCGTGATCTGGTTAAGTTTTCTGATTTCTATCGGGAGAATGGAACAGAGGATATTCGTTCGATAAATGAGACAAATATCAACACTTATGTTCTGTATTTAGAAAAAAACGGAAAATCAATGGCAACTGTATCAAGAAGCATAGCCTCGATCAAGTCGTTTTTCGGATTCCTTTTCCGGGAGAAGATACTGATGGATGACCCGTCAGTTAATATCAAGCCGCCAAAGATTGAAAAGAAAATGCCGGATATCTTAACGATAGAGGAAGTGAACCGGCTTCTTGACCAGCCGGGAGACCAGTCTCCGAAGGAGATCCGTGACCGTGCAATGCTGGAACTGTTATATGCAACAGGAATCCGTGTATCGGAGCTTGTTACATTGAAGATTACAGATGTGAATCTGAAGATGGGGTATATTGAATGCCATGACCTCAGAAAGTCGAGAATTATTCCAATCGAAGATTCGGCACAGCGCGCACTTGATAATTATATCTCGAATGTTCGAGGAGATATGTGTAAGGATTCAGAATATTTATTCTCAAACTGCAAGGGAACACCGATGACCAGACAAGGCTTCTGGAAGATCATCAAGGTATATGCTGATAAAGCAGGAATTGATAAGGATATTACACCACATATGATCCGTCATTCGTTTGCATCACATCTTGTAAATAATGGTGCGGATTTAAAGGCTGTACAGGAAATGTTGGGACATGCAGATATCTCAACGACACAGATTTATCTGAACAGCAAGCAGAGCCGCTTAAAAGAGGAATATCAGAAAGCACATCCGCGGGCATAAGCGGAATGAATATAGCAGAAAACGATAAACGCCAGCCGACGGGCTATTGGCTGGGCAAAGCATAAGCTGCTGAATGTACATAGCAGAAACATATTTGTGGGCGGTTATGCCGTATACAAGGTTAATACGCAGTAAAGTATGGATTGTACGAAAAAAAGTACATGGAAATAGTTGCATCTTGTCTGTAAAATAGAATATAATCCTTTCGGTTGATAAAAGTTTAAAAGTGAAGGACGACAGGAGAAAGAAAAAATGGAGAACAATTATTACTCACCGGTACAGATTCTGGAAAATAATATAAAGGCAGGTATCAATAAAGCAAACATGGGCCTGCTTAAGATGATATTGCTTGGTATGTTCGCAGGTATGTTCATTGCGATCGGAGCAGAGGGTTCAAACCTTGCAGCTCATAATCTGACAGGCGTTGGTGTTGCAAGAACGTTAACCGGCGTGATCTTCCCGATCGGTCTTATGATGTTAGTTGTAACCGGCGGTGAGTTATTTACAGGAAACTGTATGCTTACAATGGCACTTGCAGACCATAAGATCAAAGCATTACAGATGATAAAGAACTGGGTAGTTGTATATTTCAGCAATATGCTTGGATCTATATTGACAGCAGCTTGTGTATATGCTTCCGGTCAATATGATTACTCAGATGGAGCACTTGGTGCATTCACGATCAAGGTTGCCATGGGTAAGGCAGATATCGATATCAGCAAAGCAATCTTTTCCGGTATCCTTTGTAATATTCTGGTATGTATCGCAGTATTGATGAGCAGTGCAGCGAAAGATCTGATCGGTAAGCTGTTTGGAGCATTTTTTCCAATTCTGATCTTCGTTATCTCAGGTTTCGAACACTGTGTTGCAAATATGTACTACATTCCGGCAGGAATCATTGCATCAGGCAACAGCAAATATGTAGATAAAGCCTGTGAGCTTTATGGATATACATCCACACAGATTTCAGATACACTTACAGTTGGTGGTTTTGTTCACAACCTGCTGCCGGTTACACTTGGTAACATTATTGGTGGCGGCATCATTGTATCACTGGGACTGTATGCAGCGCATCTGGTACTTGATAAGAAAGAGAAATAAAAAAGAAAATAGTATTTTAGATATGATAAAAAAGACCTTGTAGTTATGTACGACTACAAGGTCTTTTTTTGTAATTTTAATATACTATATGTCAACATATATTTAGAAAATATAAATATATGTTGACATATGTAATGCGTATATGCAATACTATAATTGCAACCATTATATTGCATAAAAGGGAGGAAAAATGAAGAAGATAAAAAGAAATATAATATTATTAGCATGTTGTATTACATTATTTAGCTCATTTGTTGTTTCGGCAACATCGGCGAGCAACTCTATAACTGATGGGGTTGCAACATTAACAGGATCGGCGCGTATGTATGATTATAGTAAGAAAAAAGATAAATGCATCATGACTGCAGCATTTGGGGGAGGAAATGCATCTGAAGTTACATCAGGTTCGATATCTGGTAAAATACAGGGTATAGATGTAAAAGTAAAAAGATTGGATACAGGTTATTTAGATAAAAGCAATAAAACCTATTCTGATTCAAAAATTGTTAGTGATGCGTACAGTGTTTTTACTGTTACAATATCATTAAAAGGTGCAGATTCTAAAGAAATATATGCACACGATTAATATATAATACAAGAAGATGTACATATAATGGTTGTAGATTATCAAAGGAAGTTAAAATGAAGATAAGAGATAAAGAATTTTTTAGATTGTTTTTGATCGTATATACACTTATGTTTGTGATTATTTTTCAGTGCTTTGATATTATTAATAAAATGCAGGCTGAGTTAAAGGGAAGGTTATATAATGGCAATTATTCTAATTTGGCGGGAATTGAAACAAAGTGTGATGTATGTATGAATCATCTTAAGGCAGAATATAATCAGGCGGGTGAACTTGAAGCTATGTCGATTGATGTTCCAGATAAGCATAGACAGAAGGAACATCTTGAAACTGCCAAAATGATTATAAAAGCAATGTATGGAAGAAAGTTCACAGTGTATTCATATGCCAATGTTCGGGTTAGTGGAATGCTTCAGGAAAGGTCAGAACTGGCAGTTTTTTCATTGAAGGATGAATTGCCATTTAATATCACTAAAGGACGATCAATATGTTCGGACGATTTAGAGAAAAAAGCTCGTGTTGCAATTGTATCTGAGGATATGATAAATACAATGGTGAAAAAAGAAGAATATTATTACATAAAAATTAATAATGAAGAGTATCAAGTTGTTGGAATTTATGAACCTGTTGCAGATAAGGCAGATGTGTGTTTTGCCTATTTTCCTCAAACAGAATATCAATTTGAGGAATTCTGCAGGAATTTTATAGATAATATTTTTTCAATTTCTAATATGAAGTGGGGAATATTTGGAGTTTATATTGGATCAGAAAATAGTTTTGATATAAATGAAATAGATGAATTTATTTCGGAACTTGAAAAAATATCCGATACAACATTTGATATAAAAGTAATAGATCGTTCGATTGCATCACCGAATGAAAAAATAAAAGTGTTAATTATAATATATGTATTATTGTTATTCTTTTGTATTGTTGTTTATATTCAGGTGATTGATATGTTTACAAAAAAAAGATATAAAGATTATGTAATATATCGTGCCTGTGGTTGCAACTGCAATATGATCGCAAGAAGATTATTTATGGAGATGCTGCCAATGTTTATCTGTTCATTTATTGCAGTTTTTATTGCAAATAGCGTATATAATGTCTGGCTGACAGATTCTGTATGGTATAGTATTTCATATGAAGGTGTTGCGTTTATGGCAGGAACATCGGTTGTTCTTGTTTATATGTCAATTTTCATCATAATTATGAAGTTGCGTCGGATTAATCTGGCAGAAGGGATTATGGATCTATAAATGAAACTTAGGTATTTATGGAAAATCACGTTGGATAATGAATGGAAACAAGGAATTCGAAGTTTTTTTAATGTTATTCTATATATTGTTGGAATTACAATAATTGGACTTCTGGTGTATTTTGTCAGTCTTGAAACAGATACGAAGAAGTCGGTAGAGCGTTCTATACGAAAAGAAATAAAAACATTAGGAAGCATAAGTATTGAAGGGAATCCTTCAGATATTCAGTATAATTCAAATTTTAATCTTTTGAAAGTTGTTAAAAGTTTTAGTGGCATAGATGCATGTTCATCTGGATGGGGAAATGGTTCACTGGCAATATCCGGAGACTGGCGTATCGAATATGATGCATCGGAATACAGAGATGAAGACTTGAAATTACTGCAAGATATACAAAAAAAGAATGTTTATGATCCCGGATATGCAATACAGGGGAAAAGTTTGGAAACTACCTGGCTAGACGCTGGAGCGTGGGATATGATGAAAATTGATCTGCTGCAAGGCAGATGTCCTTCTGAGATTGATTATGCTTTATATGGTGACGCGATTCCAATCTATCTGGGGTATCGTTATAAAGATAAAGTGCAGCCGGGAACCCGCCTTATACATGGAGAAGAGGTTTATGTTGTAGAGGGGATTCTGAAGAAGAACAGTGTATTAGCTCCAAATAGTGATGATCTGATGAACATGTATCCGGAAGACCAGAATGCGATACCCTATCAAATACTTGATTATAGCATTTTGATAATTTTAAATTCAGAAATGGACAATACATATAATTGTTTTTTTACATTAAAAGATGGTTATTCATTTGATGATGTTCAAAGTTATCTGGATGCGTTAAATTTGAACCCGGATGTAGAATTTTACATCAATAGTGTAGAAAAATATCTGGATAATATGAGCAGGGAATCAGAAAGAAAAGAAATGACTGGGTTATTTGTGTATGTCACTGTGATTGTGTGTTTGATTCTGTCGTGCTTTGAAATTAACACGATATTGGCACAGAGAAGAGAGTTTGGGATACTTCTTGCTTATGGGTTATCGCATAGAGATATTATAAAGATGGTATTGATCGATAATATAAAAAAAATGATCATTGCAATTCTGATTATGACGTGCGTAATAGCCGGTAAACTGGCAGCGAACATTATGGTAGAGAATATGACATTTTATATGTTGAAGAATACGATTTACAGTCGGTTAATCTTGACGATTGGAATGATAGGGATATTGCTTGTTCTTTTGGTCTGTATTGTACCGTCAATTCTGTTAAAGAAAATATCTCCGGCGGAATTACTTGGAGGAAAATAAATGATTCAATTAAAAGAAGCAAAAAAAATATACAAAAATGGCAGGACAGAATATCCTGCGTTGAATGGGATAGACCTGACTATAGAAAATGGAGAATATGTTGCAATTATTGGAACATCCGGATCGGGAAAAAGTACACTTTTAAATATCATAGGTGGGATGGATCAGACAACAGATGGTCAGTATCTGTATGATGAAAAGAATGTTAGCAAAATGAATTCTCATGCGCTTCATTTGTTTCGAAAGGAATATGTGAGCTTTGTATTCCAACGATTTGCACTATTGAATCAGTATAGTGTATATGAAAATGTCGAAGTACCGCTTTTGGCAAAGGGAATAGAGAAGAAAGAACGTAAGAAAAAAGTTCTTTCCGCATTGATGCAGGTTGGAATTCAGGATTTGTATAAGAAAAAGCCAAGTGAACTTTCGGGTGGGGAACAACAGCGGTGTGCAATTGCCAGAGCTTTGGTTATGGATACTCCTGTTGTACTTGCGGATGGACCGACAGGTTCTCTGGATAAAAACTCAGGCATTAAGGTTATGGAACTTTTAGAAGGACTGCATGAGCAGGGAAAGACCTTGATAATTGTAACACATGATATGGATATAGCAGAACATGCTGATCGTATAATACAGATTGAGGATGGAAAGATTGTTGCTGATACAAAAAAGAATTAAAAAATATTTATTATTGATAGGCGGAATTGTTATATTGCTTTCAGGTTGTGAAAAAAAAGAAAGTGATGATATGTTTGTGCTGGATCAGGAGGAAATGTCGATACAGGGAGAAGTTCAAAATAGTGAATTAGGGAAAAAAATGAAGGTACCGCAAAGCATCGATTGCAAGATGAAAACAGAAGATGCCGACTTACAAGCAATATTGATATCAGATAAGTCTGTCTGTATTCCAGATGTAGAACAACTTTATACAATGAAGTGCAGCAGAGAGAGACTGGATGCATCATACAAAAAGAAGATTTCAGAAGCAATATTTGGCGAAACAGTCCTGTATATATATGATGGCACCCCATTAATATCTGAATGTGATGAACAAATCCAATATTGCAAAAACAAGCAAAATATTTCGGATACCTTTTATAAACAATATTACCAGGCGAGTATTGAGGAGCTAGAGCAACAGAAAAAAACTGCACAGGAGATAAGAGAAAAGAATATTGATTTTTCGGCGGATCAGTACATTGGTATGATTAACGATCAAAAATATCTTCTTACATTTTATGGAAACGAAGACTATTGTGAATCCTTTGAACTAATGTTGTATCCGGAGAATTCAATGGAGAAATTTTTTGAGATTGATAACGGATATGGATTTGTTCAACCGACAGATATCTTGTCTGAAAATGAGTTGCTGTATTCGGATCTTTTGAATTATAGTGAAAATGAAGAAGATCTTTCAGCCGGGAATCGATGTAGTAAAACAATAGAGGAAGCGATAGATACC
>ERZ779904.369-NODE-369-length-11656-cov-1.76493_pt1 | contig 11656 bp, 9 predicted proteins | sample MGYA00511549_ERZ779904 | MGnify/ENA primary metagenome ERZ779904 (study PRJEB29588, sample SAMEA2151391) | human gut metagenome | biome: human gut; feature: human-associated habitat; material: faeces | place: Denmark | collected 2008/2010 ...
AATCAGGATAAGATACCGAAGAAATACGAAGATCAGGTGAACCGCCTGGATGCATATGCCGATCAGGTGCTGTATTATGTCCGGGCAGAACATGCGAGCAAAGATTATCGGTTTGATTCAGTGCGAATCAAGTCGGTTGTGAATAAAGTGGCGTTGAAGAATAAAGATATGTTGCTGGAGAGTGACATTTGTCTGGATGTGCATGACGTTGATGTCAGCGTTACGACAGATGCCAAATGGCTGGAATTCATGATAAACCAGATCATGAGCAACAGCATCAAATATATGAAGCCGGATGAGGATCGGCAGATCCGGATCTGGACGACAAAAGCAGGTGGCGATATCACACTCCATATCAGAGATAATGGAATCGGAATTTCCGAAGCAGACCTTCCTCGCGTTTGCGAAAAATCGTTCACCGGTGAGAACGGACGTCGTTTTGCCAAGTCAACAGGTATGGGCTTATATATCGTAAAAGGTCTGTGCGACCAGCTAGGACACCATCTTACCATCACTTCCAAAGAAAATATCGGAACAGACGTCGCTGTAACCTTTGGCGGAAACGACTATTATCTGGTGGATGAATAAAACTATACTTTACCATGTGCCCCTTATCTGACAGACAGATAAAGAATGCCCAATGTCTTAACCTTACAAAACTGTAACCTTCTGTAACATAAGAAAAACGACACTCTCCCTTGAAAACGATATACTCACACTTGTAAACAGGAGATGAGGTGTTGACAGGATCAACAGCTCTTAACTCAGTTATTAATAGAAAATGGTGTGTGGGTAAATCGTTTTAGTATTTCGTGGATGTTTTTATGGGGCTGTTGTTCTGACAGTGAGCAATACCTAAAATCCATAGAGCAGCCGACTGAGTGTTCTGCTATCCTGTGCCATGTCGTCGGAGCAATGGTTTTATCGCGACAGAGACATGTGCAGATAGGATGGCAGAACATGAGGAAAGGCAAACGTGATTTTACGGGATGCTCACTGGTGGAACAATGGTCACAAAAAACATGTAAGTGTTACCTGAACGATTTAGTCACACACCGGATAGCAAGGAGAGATAAAAGTGGAAACAATTTTAAAGATTGAGAATATCGAAAAGTATTACGGCAACAAATCCAACATTACAAAAGCCATTGATAACATTTCATTTAGTGTAGAAAAAGGTGAGTACGTTGCGATCATGGGAGCATCCGGAAGTGGAAAGACGACACTGCTTAACTGCATTTCCACCATAGACCGTGTCAGCAGCGGTCATATCTATGTAGGAAGAGATGATATCACAAAGCTTCGCGGCAACCAGTTGAACCGCTTCCGCCGGGAAGAACTGGGATTTATCTTTCAGGATTTCAACCTGTTAGATACACTGACAGCATATGAGAACATTGCACTGGCGTTATCGATACAGAATACTCCGGCGAAGAAGATTGATGAAAAGATAAAGAAGATCGCAAAGGAGCTTGCGATCGAAGAAGTTCTGAATAAATATCCATATCAGATGTCCGGTGGTCAGAAACAGAGAGTGGCATCTGCAAGAGCGATCATCACGAATCCGAAGCTGATCCTTGCCGATGAACCGACCGGAGCACTGGATTCCAAATCCGCAAAGCTGTTGCTTGAAAGTCTGAAACATCTGAATGAAGAACTGTCAGCTACGATCCTGATGGTAACACATGATTCCTTTACCGCAAGTTATGCCAGCCGTATCCTGTTCATCAAGGACGGTAAAGTATTCCATGAACTTCGCCGTGGAGCAGACAGCCGAAAAGAGTTCTTCAACAAGATCATAGATGTCGTAACATTGCTTGGAGGTGACTTAAATGACGCTCTTTAAGTTATCCCTAAGTAATATGAAGAAAAGCCTGAAGGACTATGCCATCTATTTCTTCACCTTAGTTCTTGGCGTAGCGATCTTCTACATTTTTAATGCGATCGAGACACAGACGGCGATGATGAGGATATCCAAAGATACCAGAGAAGTCGTAGAGCTGATGGCAAATATCATTTCCGGTGTCAGTGTATTTATTGCATTTGTGCTTGGTTTCCTGATCATATATGCCAGCCGATTCTTGATGAAACGGCGTAACAAAGAATTTGGATTGTATCTGCTGCTTGGAATGGGCAAATGGAAGGTGTCGAAGATGCTGTTTATCGAGACTTTGATCATCGGTCTGGTTTCACTTGGCGTTGGTCTTCTTGCCGGTATCGGACTTTCCCAGCTTACCAGTCTGTTAGTTGCAAATATGTTTGAAGCGGATATGTCTTCTTATAATTTTGTATTTTCAAGTTCCGCATTTGTAAAGACCTGTTTTTATTTTGCAATCATCTATGTGGTTGTGATCCTGTTTAATACGATCGCAATCGGACGATGCAAATTGATCGATCTGTTCCAGAGGGGCAGAAGATCAGAGACTGTTAAGATGAAAAATCCGTGGATATCGGTATTCGTATTTCTCCTTTCCGTAGCAGGACTTGGATATGCATATTACCAGATCAATTCAAATACAACAGAGCTCTATATGAAAGATATCTATTTCTGTATCGGGCTTGGATGTGTCTGCACATTTTTGTTTTTCTGGTCGATTTCCGGTATGTTGTTCCGGTTAGTTTCTTCCATGAAACGTGTTTATTATAAAGGGCTGAATTCATTTGTCATCCGTCAGATGAGCAGCCGTGTAAATACAAATGTACTGTCAATCTCGATCATTTGTATTATGCTATTTGTTACGATCTGCGTGCTGACTTCGGCGCTTACGATCCGAAATGGTTTGAATGAGGGTTTAAGAAGGTATGCTACCGTTGATGTAAATATTACCAGACAGGTAAGAAGCTCCGATTATGATGTTGAAGCCGGTAAGGGTGCGGATGAGGATGCTTATTATGATCCGACATGGGATAAACGCGATATTTGCGATATATATAAGGAATATGGAATTGATTTGCCGTCTATGTTTTCAGCCTATGAAGATGTGTATATATACTCATTGCCGGATTTCACATACGGGGATACGTTCAGTGAGCAGGCAAAGGGTGAGTTCCTTGGTGACCAGCCGGTGTATGGTATGATGGATGTTATGGAAAATGTCATGACAGTGTCCGATTATAATCGTGTAGCAAAGCTGTGTGGTTTTGAAACTGTGTCGATCAAAGATGATGAATACGGAGTTGTGGCAAATTACAAGCAGATGGTGAAATACAGAGATATGTCATTGCAGGCTGGTACGACGATTCAGGTAAATGGTTATGAACTGAAGCCGGGAATGAGCAAATGTCAGGCCGGTGATGTCCAGATCTCAACGCAGGCCATTAATACCGGTATCATTATTGTGCCGGATGGGGTGCTTACAGGAGTAACTCCAATCTCTGAAATCTTGCTTGCAATCTATAATACGACCGATACGGATAAGATCATGGCAAGAAATGAACATATCAATCTGGACGATGACCCGGATGTCAGGCTGAGTCTGAATACGAAAGAAAATGTAAAAGCTGCCAGTATCGGACTTGGCGCGATTGCATCCTTTATCGGCTTATATATTGGAATGATCTTCCTGATCTCCGGTGCAGCGATCCTTGCATTAAAGGAATTGTCAGAAAGCACCGATAATGTGGAACGATATAAGATGCTTCGAAAGTTGGGTGTGGATCAGAAGATGATCAATCATGCGTTATTTGCACAGATGGGTCTGTTCTTCCTGTTTCCGCTTGCACTTGCAGTCATTCATTCAATATTTGGATTGAAATTCAGCAGACAGATCCTTTCGCTGATGGGAACAGATGACATGGGAGCAGCCATGCTTATGACCGTTGTTGTTATGGTTGTGATCTATGGCGGATATTTTCTGATCACCTATTTCAGTGGCAGAAAGATCATCAGTGAACAGTAGGGTTTCCTTGACGATGACAATATCTCGCGGTATAATTGGGGGCAGGATTATCGAACGAAGAAATGAAGGAGACTTTTTAAGATGAGTAGAATTATTTTAACCGGTGACCGTCCTACAGGACGACTTCACGTTGGACATTATGTTGGTTCCCTATCTGAGCGTGTAAAGCTTCAGAATTCAGGAAACTATGACGAGATATATATAATGATCGCAGATGCACAGGCACTTACAGATAATGCCGAGCATCCGGAGAAGGTAAGACAGAACATTATCCAGGTTGCACTTGATTATCTGGCATGTGGGATCGATCCTGAGAAATCAACGATCTTCATTCAGTCCATGGTTCCTGAACTGACAGAATTATCTTTCTATTATATGAATCTCGTTACAGTATCTCGTGTACAGAGAAATCCTACTGTAAAATCCGAGATCAAGATGCGTAATTTTGAAGCAAGTATTCCGGTTGGATTCTTCTGCTATCCGATCAGTCAGGCAGCAGATATCACGGCTTTCCGTGCAACAGAAGTGCCGGTTGGTGAAGATCAGCTTCCTATGCTGGAACAGTGCAAGGAGATCGTTCACAAATTCAATTCCGTATATGGCGAAACTCTGACAGATCCTGAGATCGTATTACCGTCTAACAAAGCGTGTCTCAGACTTCCGGGTATCGATGGAAAAGCAAAGATGAGCAAATCTCTTGGCAACTGCATCTATCTTTCCGATGAAGCAGATGAAGTAAAGAAGAAGGTTATGTCCATGTATACAGATCCAAATCATATCCGTGTGGAGGATCCGGGACAGATCGAGGGAAATTCCGTATTTACATATCTGGATGCGTTCTGTCGTCCGGAGCATTTTGAACAGTTCCTGCCGGATTATAAGAATCTGGATGAACTGAAGGAGCATTACAGCCGTGGTGGTCTTGGTGATGTTAAGGTGAAGAAGTTCCTGAACAATGTATTACAGTCAGAGCTTACACCGATCCGTGAACGTCGTAAGATGTGGGAGAGCCGTATTCCGGATGTTCTTGACATCTTAAAGGCAGGAAGCGAGGCTGCACAGAAGAAAGCAGCAGCAACTCTTCATGATGTACGTTCTGCTATGAAGATCAATTACTTTGATGCAGACGGGCTGGAGAATGATTATAAATAAAATTGACAGACATAAGAGGACGGTCGTGAAAACGGCCGTCCTTTTGTCGTACAGCAAAAAGTTGGAAAAGTTGCAAAAATGGGGCATAATAAGGTTGGAAAAGTTGCAAAAATAAGGCATAATATGGGTGGAAAAGTTGCAAAAAATGTTCCTGGATCAGATGAAGTTAGAGCGAACGATATATAAACTAGATCTGATAGGTTTACAGGGGTAAAATAAATATATGGGGAGACACCGGATATGAAAAAGACGATTTTATTATTAGGGGCAGTTGGAGTGCTTATGATGACAGGGTGTGCCGATGAAGGTATCACGACAGATTATGGAGAATGGGTAGCTACATCCGAATACAGTATGGATGGAACAACTGAGAATTACCGGACAATGGAAGCAGATGCGACAGCGGAGAAGACAGCAGCATCAGAAAAAGAAACGAAGGGAAACTCAGATCAGATGGAGATACAGGGAAAAGACAGCACAACAGAAAAGACAGATGGAACAGAGGAAGCGAGATATTTGTGCGAGAATTATACATTTTACAGAGTAAATGATGATGTGGACATGGCAGGCAGTTATTTGTTGTTAAATGTATATGAGGACGAAGCACTTGCAGAATATCATGGCCTGTTCATTGGTCAGATCGTTACATTATTTGGCGATAAGGAGACAACCGAGAATAATGAGGAGTTACTGGACTATACGATCGCGGCAGAAGATAAGGATGGTAAGGTGATCTATCTGACTTTATATTATGGGGCGTCAGGACCGGCGATCGGTGGCTTTGATGGTGACGAATATATGGCGGCTGCAGAAGAGCTGGAGAGGCTTGTCAGAACGACAGAGCCGATTGACTATGAGTGCACCAGTGTCTATGAGGATCTCGGCATGACGATCCGAATGGGAACCAGAAATGGACGGGGTTTTTATGAAACCGAGATGCCGGAAGGTATGGAAGACTTTTATAATGATATGTATTAATGAAAGACAATCGGATAAAAAGAAAACTATATGAAACACATACAATAAGGTATAATGAATACAGACAGATCAACCCATATGTAAGACAGCGGTTTTATATATGATAAAGATCTGACAATGTGCCAGGATGTTACGCCAAATACATCTGAGGGGCGAAGCATGATGTATGCAATAACCTGGAATAATTCCGGAACAAAGATGATCCAGGTAGGAATAGAACCGAAGCGCCTGATTGATGAGATGAATCAGAATCAGATATCGGTAGTTATTTCCAATATGCCGATGTATACAGGCATCAATATATTTGTTGCGGATAGTGGAGATGGCAAAATCCTTGGAAGTACAAAAGCAGCAATGGTTGGTAAAACGCTGAATGATGTCGGTATATCCCATGATAAGGTTACTGAACAGGCAGATGTCCCTGCAATATGCTACAGGAACATAGATGGTATTGTGAGCCGGTGCGCTTTCGACCGGACAGATGACTATATCGTTGTGGTTACCTGCAATTTACTTTCGAATATAAAGACAGATGTTATCATAATGGTGATTATGATCGTGTATTTCATAATTGCTGCGAAAGACAGTGGGAGAATTTTGAGGAACTTGCAGAGCAGGCGGATGAGAGAATGTATGTCTGTAAGGCAGAATACTACAGTAAAAAGGGAGAAGACCGGAGAAAATTGCAGGCTGCACATAATGCACTTACAAAGCTATATACTAAAGTACTTATCATTAATCTTACACAGAATTCATATCAGATTGTAAGTATTGACAGAGAAAGCTTAAAGAACAGTGTGTTTTCGGCAAAGCTTTCAGACTGGTTTGAGACATTTGCAAATTCAGATGAATTGCATCCGGATGACAGACAGGCATTTTTGCAGAAGACTGCACTTCAAAATCTAAAAAAGAATATCAATGGCACCGGAAAGTCATACAGCATCATATACAGGAGAAAATATGGCGAAGAGTATAAGGATACAATGATGGAGATTCTGGCTGCGGAAGACTATACGGATGATAGTCAGGTATGTTACCTCTGTGTAAGATGTCTTGGTTAGTGTAAAAATTGTTAGAAAATTTTTCTAATTTCAAGAAAATTCTGTGAAATAGCTTGTATTTCATACTTCCTGCGGTAAAATATAGATAGGAACAACGGAAAAAGTTGTGCCGAGTTAAAAGTGGGAAGGAGACTGATATGAAAAAAAGAAGTCATTTATTTGTAACCAGAGAAATCATAGAACAGGTTCCACAGAACAAAAGGAAGTGGTTATTGTTAGGCAGTATTCTGCCGGATATATTGGTTCATACCTATATTAAGAAGCATACCTGGAAAAGTTCATTTGATAATACAGTGAACCGGATACAGAAGCTGGAAGAAAAGGGGAAGAACAGCAGATATTCTTTCCTGAAACTCGGATATGTACTTCATTATGTGGAGGATTTCTTCACATATGCGCATAACTCCATTTTTGAAGGCGGATTTTCTGAACATGTTGCATATGAAAGTGGATTTCAGAAGTTTTTATTTGGACATGGACATGTAGAACAGGAAGAAACGAGCCGGATCGGGGAAATGGTTCATTCCGTGGAGGAAGCGGTCGAGTATCTGAAGAAAAATCATGCACTGTATATGACGGAAGCCGGAGATAATGAAACGGATGCACGCTATATTCGGAATGCATCAAAAACCATCGGTACGTTTCTGGTACGGGCATTTGCCATGAACAGTTTGGCAGCAGAGGAGTATGTTCCGGCATACGCACTTGCTCCATCCTATCGAAAATAAAAGGCAGAGCAATCTGATATAAAAGGATAATTATGACTGCCAATAAAAAATATGAAGTCACCTGATACTTTGCATTGTATCAGGTGACTTTTTATCTGATGTGTTCGGCAATCACGGATACCACGATTCCCAGAACCGCGGAAAGCAGGATCAGAGAGATCGCTGACAGCTTCTGCTTCCATTTGCGCCGGATGAAGAAATAGATTCCTGCAAGCAGGCACAGAATAATGATAGCAGGGATATTCACATCATATTCGGATAAGCTGACATACCCGGTAGACTTTAACAGCATGTTGATTCCGGTTGCAAGGATCAGGGCCAGGATAACCGGTTTGATGCCATACAGAAAGCCCTGCACGTAGGTATTTTTCGTCAGATTTTTTATAACTGCGGCAATTAATAATATAATGAAAAAGGACGGCGTGATGACACCGAGAGTAGCGACGATACCGCCCGGAAGTCCTGCCTGCGTCGATCCGACATAGGTGGCCATGTTGACTGCGATCGGACCCGGTGTAAAAGGCATCTTCACTCATCCAGTTATGGCGGATGACAGCATCCTGGATCAGCGGTATCATGCCGAAGCCGCCTCCGAAGCTGAACAGTCCTACTTTAAAGAATTCAATAAACAATGTCAGATATATCATTTGCCTGCATCCTCCTTTCGGATCCTTTTAAAAGAGGTACAGAAAATTCCGATGATGCCGCCTGCGAGGATCAGAAGAATTGCATTAACGGATTTGGAAAGCAGTTCTCCGATCACCATGATTATAAAAGTAACTACAAATACAAGAACCGGTATTTTTTTTCGGTCGAGTGTTTTCATCATGCTGATTCCGGTTGTAAGGATCAGAAAAGCAACGGCACATTTAATGCCAACGAAGGCATATGCTACATATTTATTTGCAATGAAAGCATCAAAAAACAGAGAAATGACAAATATAATAATAACGGATGGGATACAGACACCGAGGGTGGATGCCAGACTTCCGCGGAAGCCTCTTTGTTTATAACCAACAAAAGTAGCGAGGTTGATCGCCAACGGCCCGGGTGTTGATTCAGCGATCGCAATCACTTCGATCAGTTCGTCTTCCGTGAGCCAGTTTCGTTTTGCAACTACTTCTTCCCGGATCTGTGCGATCATCGCATAACCGCCTCCAAATGTAAATAATCCGATTTTGAAAAAATTAATAAATAAAGAAAATAACATATCAAATCCTCCAGACAGGAGTATAGCACAGAATCAAACTAAACTTTAGATAAAATTTTCAAATATCACTGTACATATAGAAAAAAGATGTTACAATCAAGATTGACGCTATAATAAAGTGAGCGTTTTATGCACAAAAAGTATGTATAATATATAGCCGAAGTCGGTGGAGGTAAGTGATGTTTAAGCAACGAGGCGCGAAGAAAACGGGTCTTAATATATTGATCATAGGATGCGGTAAGGTCGGAACGGCACTGACCAGACAGTTATGCAAGGAAGGGCATGATATAACAGTCATTGATAAAAATGCGGATAAGGTTGAGATGAACGTCAATCAGTATGACGTTATGGGAATCTGCGGAAATGGTGCAAGCTACAGCGTGCTGATGGAAGCCGGTGTGGAGAATGCCGATCTTGTGATCGCGGTAACAAATTCTGACGAGCTGAACCTGCTTTGCTGTACGATCGCAAAACAGGGACGTGACTGCGCAACGGTAGCGCGTGTCAGAAATCCGGACTACAGCAAGGAGATAAAATATCTGAAAAAGAGTCTGGGACTTACCATGGTCATCAATCCGGAGCTTGAAACAGCAACGGAGGTTGCGCGTGTACTTTATATGCCGACAGCTCTGGAGATCAATTCCTTTGCACATGGTCAGGCAGAGATGACGAAGATCAAGATTCCGGAGCATAATATGTTAGACGGACTGTCTGTGGCACATCTTGGTCAGCAGCTTATGGATCGAGCAAAGAATATCAATATTCTGATTTGTGCGGTTGAAAGAGATGGAGAAGTCTATATTCCATCCGGTCATTTTAAACTGCATGCAGGAGATGTTCTTTCGTTTGTAGGATCCCGTCCGATGAGCCGTGCATTTCTTGATTTTATCGGATTCAAGACAAATCGTGTCAGTGATGCGATGATCGTCGGCGGTGGTGACGTTGCATATTATCTTGCAAGTCAGTTGATCAATATGGGAATCAATGTAAAGATCATTGAGAAAGAGAAGGATCGTTGTGAGCGACTCAGTATTCTGCTTCCGAAAGCAGTTATTATCAATGCAGACGGAACCGATCAGGACGTATTAAAGGAAGAAGGCTTAAGCAATGCAGAATCCTTTGTTGCTTTAACCGGGATTGACGAGGAAAATATCCTCCTGACACTGCATGCCAGACATGTTTCGGATGCAAAGACCATCACGAAGATCAACCGTAGTAATTTCAAGGAAATAATTAATAATCTGAACCTCGGAAGTGTATTTTATCCGAGTTTTATTACAGCGGAGACTATTACTGCTTATGTTCGTGCGAAATCAAATACACGTTCCATGAACAGCAGTGTGCAGACGTTATATCATATGTTTGATTTCCGGGTAGAGGCGATTGAGTTCCGTGTGGATGAAGTATCCGAGGTAACGGGTAAGCCACTGATGGATCTGAAGTTAAAGAAGGATGTGCTGATCGCGTTTATCAATCGAAACGGTACGATCATTACACCATCCGGGCATGATACGATCGAAGTCGGGGATACCGCTATGGTAGTAACGACCCATACAGGATTTAATGATATCAGGGATATTCTGGTATAAGTAATGAGTATTTTTGTAAAAGGGAAAATAGGAAGCTATGAATCGGTCAATGATTTTATACGTAGTCGGACATGTGGTCATGCTGGAGGGGGTTATGCTTCTTCTGCCATGTCTGGTTTCGTTGATTTATCAGGAAAGTGAAGGAATTGATTATCTGGTGATGGCAGTTATCTGTATGCTGCTTGGAGCCATCATTGTAAAACATAAACCTAAAGTAAATGTATTCTATCTGAAAGAGGGTTGTATCGCTACAGCACTTAGTTGGATAGCACTGAGTATATTTGGTGCACTTCCAATGTGCATATCAGGAGATATCCCATCTTTCACAGATGCGTTATTTGAGACGATCTCCGGTTTTACAACCACAGGAGCCAGTATCTTAAACGATGTGGAAGTACTATCACGGACGACGTTGTTCTGGCGAAGCTTTACACACTGGATCGGTGGCATGGGTGTGCTGGTGTTTCTGCTTGCGGTATTGCCGCTTAGTGGCGGATCAAATATCAATCTGATGAAAGCAGAGAGCCCGGGACCTTCTGTTGGTAAGCTTGTACCGAAGATCAAGTATACGGCACGAATATTATATGTTATCTACATTGTATTAACGGCTATAGAGATCATCTTGTTAATAGCCGGGAAAATGCCGGTATTCCATGCATTCTGTACCGGATTCGGAACAGCGGGTACAGGTGGATTCGGAACAAAGAATGATAGCTTTGCCAGCTTTTCGCCATATCTGCAGTGGGTGGTAACGATCTTTATGATCTTATTCGGCGTGAATTTTAATGCATACTATCTGGTTTTATTTGGCAATATCAAAAAGGCATTGAAGATGGAGGAGGTGCGAACCTATTTCCTCATTATTGTGGCAGCAATCGTAGTTCTTGTATTGAATCTGATTCATACAATGGATGGATTCTGGACAGTACTCCGTCATGCATCATTCCAGGTCGCTTCGATCATAACAACAACCGGATTCTCCAGTGTGGATTTTGACCTGTGGAACCAGACATGTAGGACGATACTGGTTATTCTGATG
>ERZ779904.378-NODE-378-length-11454-cov-1.62795_pt1 | contig 11454 bp, 9 predicted proteins | sample MGYA00511549_ERZ779904 | MGnify/ENA primary metagenome ERZ779904 (study PRJEB29588, sample SAMEA2151391) | human gut metagenome | biome: human gut; feature: human-associated habitat; material: faeces | place: Denmark | collected 2008/2010 ...
AACATTGGGGATTTCATGTTACTGGCTCTGATGACAATTCTTCTGAATTAACTGATAAATTAATAGATAGAGGCATTCCAGTAACTATCGGTTATGATTTTAATAATTTATCAAAGGCTAGTTTGGTTGTTTATACTGCAGCTATAAAACCTGATGATCCAGAGTTATTAAAAGCCAAGGAACTTAATATTCCAACTGTTGAAAGAGCTGATTTTTTGGGTGAAATTACAAAGGCTTTTGAAGATACAATTTGTATTTCTGGAACTCATGGAAAAACAACAACTACTTCTATGATTTCTTTGTGTTTTATTGAAGCTGGTTTAGACCCATCTATTCAAGTTGGATCAATTTTAAAACAATTAAATGGTAATTCAAGAATCGGAAATAGTGAATATTTTATATTAGAGGCATGTGAATATGTTGAAAGCTTTTTAAGTTTTTACCCTAAAACAGAAGTTATATTAAACATTGACAATGATCATTTAGATTACTTTAAGAATCTTGATAATATTAAATTGGCATTTGAAAAATATGTAAAACTTCTTCCTAATGATGGTCTTTTAGTTGTAAATGCTGATGATGAAAATTGTTCAACTTTACCAAAATGTACAAGTGCCAAAATTGTTACTTTCGGTTTAGAAAAACAAAATGCTAATTTTATTGCTCGTAATATTACATTTAATGCTAACGGTTTTCCTACATTTGATGTCTACTATAATAATAATTTCTATAAAACAATAAGCTTATCAGTTCCTGGAAAACATAATGTTATGGATGCTTTAGCATGTATTGCAACTTGCCATTCTTATGGAATAGAAAAATCTATTATTGCTGATGCATTAAAGAAATTTACTGGTGCTCATAGACGTTATGAATTTGTTGGAACATTTCATGGTAATATAAGTGTATTTGATGATTACGCTCATCATCCGACAGAAATTCAAGCTATTGCAAATGCTACTATGCAAAAGAAACATAATAAAGCTTGGATAGTTTTCCAACCACATACTTACAGCAGAACTAAGAATTTATTACATGATTTTGCAAAAGCTTTAGCCCCATTTGACAATATTATTATAACTGATATTTATGCAGCACGTGAAAAAAATACATTTGATATAAGTGCTCAAGATTTAGTTGATGAGATTACAAAAATTGGTAGAAAAGCTATATATATGTCAAATTTTGAAGAAATTGCTAAATATATAAAAGATCATGCTATAAATAATGATATTGTTTTAACAGTTGGAGCTGGTACAGTAACAAAAATTGGCCCAATGCTTGTTGACAATCATGAAGATTAAAAAATATGGCTTAAAAGCCATATTTTTTTTATTATAATATAAAATAAATGCTAAAGTTTAATACTTTAGCATTATTTTTCTTTTATATAATCTTCTTTCGATAATATTGGATAAACAAATTTCATTCCATTATCTGCAAGTTTTCCATCTTCTATATGTGTTTTAAAAAAATTATTAGATCCTAGTAAAAAATATTTATATTTGATATCTTGGTTTACTTTTCCATCACCAATTATTACTGGATCATCCCAAGTTGTATCAATTGCATACCATTCTCCATGCAAATATACATAGTTCCAAGCATGATTTTCTCTTGATCCAGTATCTATATCAATACCTTCTCCTGATACTAATACACAAGGTATATTCATTTTATCCATTAAGGATTTAAATAATCGTGCATATCCTTCACATACTACAGTTTTATTCTTTAATGCTCCATATATATTAGCATTATCTGATGATTCTTGCATATTATATTCTAAATTATCAACTATCCAATTGTGAGCTTTTACAATTTTATAATAGTCGTTTTTTTCAGTTATACTATTTAAAATTTCATTTTCCTTTTGCTCAACAAAATTATTTGCCTTGGTTACATCTTCAGCACTATTTAAACCATTTATTAAATAATTTGAATTTTGCCCTTTACTTATGTAAAACTCATATGTAGTTTTAGATCCTCTTTTTATTGTTTTAGTTACCAAACACATTTTAGATCCATCTATATAAAATATATCAACATTATCATTACGAAATGCATCCCATGCATTTTGAAATGCATTCATTAATTCATCATTCATATTTTCTTTTCTGGCTAAGCTTGATAATTTTGAAGATATCTTTATATAATCTTCTCCACTTTTTATTTTTTCTATATTATTAAGTATTTCCGCATATATTACTTTAGAATTATCATCTAATTGATTATAATAATATCTATTTTGCGAATCTGCTATTTCATATATATTTGTGTCTTCATTATCTGGTTCATAGTTTTCAACTATTGCTGATAAACTTCCATTTGTCTTGTCATTTATATCATTTAAAACAATACCAATTTTTTCTTTAAGTATTACTATATTTTTGTTATTTTTTAAGAAACTAAAATTATAACATCCATATATAAATACTATAATTGCAATTAATATAAAAATTTTTATAATTGTCCAAATTATCGATTTTTTCTTACGCTCCATATTCCTCCTAAAAGGTAAATATTAATAAACTTCGTCAACTCCAGTTGCAATGACTGTTACTATTACCTCATCACCTAGATCTTCATTGATTACTGTACCAAAAATTATATTGGCATCTTCATCTACAATATCATTAATGATAGCAACACTGCTATTAATTTCACTTAATGATAAATCCTTACTTCCTTGAATATTAATTATTATTCCTTTTGCACCATTTATATTTACTGCTGTTAATGGATTGTCAATTGCTTTTCTTGTTGCTGCTGCTAGTGCATTTTCACCTATTGCACTACCTATACCCATATATGCTAATCCTCTAATGCTTATAATTGTAGATATATCAGCAAAATCTATATTTATTTCACCAACTGTATTTAATAAATCTGTTATTCCAACAATACCTTGTTTTAAAGTGTTATCTGCTTGTTTGAATGCATCAACTATTGTTACATTATCAGAATTTATTTTTAATAATTTATCATTTTCTATTACTATGAGAGCATCGACATTTTGCTTTAATTTTTCAATTCCAGCCATTGCCTTCTTCTCTCTCATCTTTCCTTCAAATTTGAATGGTTTTGTTACAATTCCAATTGTTAATATTCCCATTTCTTTTGCCATTTCTGCTATTACAGGAAGTGCTCCTGTACCTGTTCCTCCGCCCATTCCGGCTGTTAGAAATAATAAATCTGTATTTACTAATGATGCTGCTATTTCTTCTGCATTTTCTTTTGCAGAATTTTCTCCAACTTCCGGGTTAGCTCCAGCTCCAATTCCTTTAGCTTCATTTTCACCAATTTGTATGATGTTTTGAGCTTTTGATTTTGCAGCTGATATTGCGTTTGTATCCACTACTATAAAATCTACATTTTGTATTTCGTCTTCTATCATACGGTTTACAGCATTACTACCTCCACCGCCGGCACCTAATACTTTTATTCTTACAATAGTTTCTTTAGTATTTAACTCGCTACCCATATTATATTTTCTCCTCTCACTATTCTTGCTTTGTCTATTATATATGTTAATTGTCAATATTTCAATATTTATGTATAAAATAATTCAATATAATAACAATTTTACAGCTTTAGGTATATTCAATTTTTACTTATTCCATGGACTATTTGACGATGTATCTGTTGGGTCCCAATTTCTACATTCAACATTATCTGATATTTTTTGAGCTGTTGGTTTACCAAGTGGTCCAGGATCTGAACTTGTATAAAATTCCACTTGTGTTCCTACTTCACAATTATCAAATATCCACTTTGTATCGGCAACAGAAAGTCTTACACATCCTAAAGAAGCCGTTGTTCCTAATTTATCATATTCCCAGTATTCTAAAGAATCTTCACTTTCACTTGTATATGGTACAGAATGAAATAATATTCCTCCGATAATTCTTGTTGAATATCTTCCAAAAGTTCCACCTTCTAATGTTCCCCATTCATATCCTTTAGATGTTTTGTATACGCCACTTTTGGGAGTAGCCGTTCCACATGAACAAACCATTGCTTTTACTGGAATAGAATAATATCCATTTTCATCTTTTTTGTAAATTGTAACTGCATTTTCTCCATAATTAACTTTAATATAATACTTCGTTTTTCCTGTAGGATATTTTGTACTACTTTGCTGTACTTCATTTTTGTCATTTGATGTACTATTTTGTTTGTTTTCATTATTATTCTTTTTATTTTGATTTTCATTACTGATGATATTTTCATTAACTTCATTTTTTATTTCATTACTAGCAGAATTATTTATAATATCATTATAAGATTTTTCCTCAATTTCTTTACTATAATTTTGTTCTTCTGGCTCTGAAGTTGTAGATGTTTCTATTTTTTTTGAATGTTTAAAAAATATAATACCTATAACAGCTACAATACATATAACTATAAAAATTATAAATTTATTTTTTTTCTTCATTATTCCCTCCTTTTTTCATAATTCATTGTTATTTTAGCATATTATTTTTATATTTACAAATAGAAAAAAAGAAATCTTGCAATAAGATTTCTTTTTTTAGTTTTAATTTAAACTATTATAATAAGCATTATATAATTTAGCATAATACCCATCTTTTTGTAATAATTCACTATGATTTCCCTGCTCTAATATTTTACCTTTATTTAGTACAATTATTTTATCAACATTTACTATTGTAGATAATCTATGTGCTATAAATATTGATGTTTTTTCAGCAGATATTTTATCTACTGATTTTTGTATTAGCTCTTCTGTTGTTGTATCAATATTTGCTGTTGCTTCATCTAATATAAATATTGATGGATTTTGTGCAAATATTCTTGCAAATGCTATAAGTTGTTTTTGTCCAGCAGAATACGAATTACCTCGCTCTGCAGAAATTTCGTTTATACCATTATTTTGCGAATTTATAAAATCTGTAGCAGATGCTAATTTTACCGCTTCATTTATTCTTTCATCTGAAACATCAGAGTATAATTTAATATTATCCTTTAATGATTTTGCAAATATAAATGGATCTTGCAATATTGTTCCAATATTTTTTCTAAGTGATTTTAAATTAATATCATTTATATTAACACCATCAAGTAAAATTTCACCTTTTTGAATTTTATAAAATCTATTAATTAAATTAGTAATTGTAGTTTTTCCAGACCCAGTTTTTCCAACTAAAGCAATGCTTTCTCCTGGATTAATTGTAAAACTTACATCTTTTAAAATCCAATTTTCATCTTCATATGCAAACCAAACATTTTTAAATTCTATTTTTCCTTTTACATCTTTTATCTCTATTCCAGAATCATAATCTTCCAAATATTCCTCATGCTCTAATATTTCATATATTTTATCAATAGAGCTTGTTGCATCTTGTACAATTTCTACATTTTCTATTATTCTATCTATTGGTTCAAATATCTTTCTCAAATATGTTATAAATAAGTATATAACACCAACTTCTAAATTAACACCAAGCCATTTATTTGCACAAAATAATACAATTAAGGAAATTCCTATATTTTCTATTAAATCAATTAATCCTGGTAATAAACCATATAGAACTCCTATATTTTTAGATGAATTTCTATAATTTTTTGTGTTTTCTTCGCACTCTTCTTGTTTTTCTTTTTGCCTATTAAATATTTTTATTAACTTTATTCCATATATAGATTCCGCTAAAAAAGTATTTAATACAGTTCTATATTCTTTTGATCTATTAAATATTTTTTTCAATATTTTAGAAATTGTTATTGTAACAACTAACAATAATGGTATTATTAAAATATTTATTGCAGATAACTGTATGCTCATATATATCATCATTGTAAGTAATCCTAATATGATTATTATATCTTTTGGAAATGTTGTTATTACTTCACTAAATAAGGCATAAACATCCTCTGTATCACTTGTAACTCTTACATATAGTTTACCAGATGGTGTTTTATCATGAAATGTTACATTTGATTTTTCTATGTATTTATATAATTGATTACGCAAATTATACATTACTTTTTCACCCATATTATTTGTAGTAATTCTGTTTATGTAATCAACTATATTGCCTATTATTACGATTAGTATATATATTACAGCTATTGTTGTGATACTTATATTATTATATATGTATAATTTTTCTGGTAAATATAACTTGCTCTAATAAATATGGTTTTACTAATTCGCATATATCTATGAATAGAGCCATTAGGGTAACTATTAGTATTGTTTTTTTGTATGGTTTTACCATCTTTTTAAATCGTTCTATTGTTTTTTGTTTCATTTTTCCTCCTTTCAGATGTTTGTATTCAAATTATGATTGTATGTTTTTCTGCAATTTGATTGTTATTAAATTATTTTAGTCTAATAGTGATGATTGCGCTTTGTGTGCTTGGTTTTGGTAAAATTCTTGATATTTTCCGTCTTTTTGTAGCAATGTTTGATGGTTTCCTTGCTCTACTATTTCACCTTGTTCTAATACTATTATTTTGTCGCAATCTTTTATATCTGATATTCTGTTTGATACTATTATGCAGGTTTTGTTTTTTGTTAGCTCTTTTATATTGTTTAGTACATGTTGCTCTGTTCTGTTATCTAACGCTGAAAATGTATCGTCAAATATTATTATATTGCTGTTATTTAAGAAAGCTCTTGATATTACCACTCTTTGCTTTTGTCCTCCGGATAAATCTATTCCTTTTTCTCCTATTACTGTATTTATTCCATCGTCCATATGTGATATTTCGTCATATATCATTGCTTGTTTTGTACTATCTTCTATATCTTCATCTTTGTATTCATCTTTAAATAAATTTATATTTTCTTTTAGTGTTGCTGAAAATAAAAAGTTGTCTTGTGTTATGTAACATATATTATCTCTTATTATTTTTACTGGTATGTCATTTATATCTTTTCCATCTATAAATATTTTTCCTCTTTCTACATCATATAGTTTTAATAATAAGTTCATTAATGTAGTTTTTCCACTTCCAATGACTCCGATAATTCCAAGACTTTCACCTTTTTTTATGTCTATATTTATATTTTCTAATACTGTCTCTATATATCCTGGATAATTGTATGTTCCATTTAATTTGTCTTCATTACTTTTCTCAAAATTATCTATTTCTTCTTCTGGCAATTTAAACATTTTATTTAATCTATCAAATGATACTTTGAATTTTTTGGCTTTTCCAAATAACCATGGTATCCACCTTACAGGTCCTTCTAGCATTGCTAAATATCCATTAAATGCAATTAAATTACCAATTGATACTTTTCCATTTATTACTAGATTTGAACCATATAGTAATGTAATTGCATATGCTAATCCAAATCCTAAACTTACACATACAAATAATAAATTTTGATTTTTTGAAACACTTATATTATATTTTTTTAATGTTGCATTTTTATCTTTAAATTCTTCAATTTGTTTATCTTCTCCACAAAAAGCTTTCATTGTTCTTATACTATCTGTACTTTCCTGTACATATTCAGATAAATCTGCAAAACTTTTTTGAGCCTCTTTCATAACATCCATCCATCTTTTTCTTATGAAAATTATTACTACTATTGTTATTAAAACAGGTATTAGTGATATTAATGTTAATTTTATATTACATGAATTACTCATCATTATAATTGCTATCGTAAAATTGGCAATTATTCTTGTTCCTGTTGAAATAAATTTTGCAGTTATCATTGTAACTTTTCTTAAGTCACTGACAAAATATGACATTATTTCTCCATTTTTTATTTCATTTAAAGCTTTTACTTTTGTTTTTAGAAGTTTCGTAAATAGCCTATCCTTTAAATCTTTATCTATATATATGTTTATCCTGAAATCTAGATTTTTCCATAATACTCTTGTAATTAAAAATCCTATAGAAATACTTAATAATTGAACTATAGATTTTATAATTTCAGATTTGTTTGATTCTGCATTATATAGTAAGTCTATCATTCTACCTACTATTTTTGATGGATATGCTATAAATATTACACTTATTACAATCAGTATTATTTCTATTAAAATTTGCCATTTGTATTTTTTTAGACTCTTTATGAGCTCTTTCTTCATTTATTCCCCTCCTTTAATTGGCTTTTTTTATATAAAAGCATCAAAAAAAGACAGACTAATAAAAATCTGCCTTTTTAGTTTATGCTTTATATAAAAATGATGCAATTTTTATTCGTACTATAAACAGGCTATAATACAAATAAATTTTACATTTGTTATAACCTTAGTATTTAATTTTTGTTTTCACTCCAAATTTTCATCATTTTTATCACTTCTTTCTTTAAAATATAGATATATGTTAACATTTTTATCAAATTTTGTCAACATATTTTATGTAACTTTACTTTAGATAATTTATTATTGATATAACAAGATCAATCACTGTTCCTGTTAGTACTGTAAATATTATTACATTTTTAGTCTTATTTGAGATTTTTGATGACATTTTTCTCAATTTTTTTGCTATAAATGGATGTATATCTTTCATAAATATTACTGATAGTAATCCCCAAAAAGCTGAGGCTGCTAAACATACTCTACCTTGGATATTGTATGGTTGCTTTGAGTAATCCCACCATCTTATACCAAAGCATACTTCTAATATTAATGATGTTAAATATTCTAATATTGAACACCATAATGTTGCAAGTATTATTCTTTTAATTAATGACCCTTTTCCATTTAACCTTTGTGCAAGTAAAACTAATACAAGTGCTGCAAATCCATACATTGGACATATTGGTTCATATAAAAAGCCTCTATTTTCTAATACTCCATCACTTACAAATACTATTGATACATCTATTAACCATCCTAAAAAAGCATAGATGTAAAAAAATACGATATATATTTTTAATTTGTTAAATCCCTCTTTTATCATACTAAATTTCACCCTTTCTTGCTTCACTAAAATGTACATATATTTTTATATTATATTTACTCTTTTCTCTTTTTCCATGAAACAATATTGTTTGCTATTATGAAAATTACAGAAAAAATTAATATTATTACCATATGTATTATTATGTTATTTATTATTTCTTTTGTAAAGTTTGTTGCACTTGCTATTGTGTTATTATTCGTTATAAACCAGTATGATGGTAAAATTTTTGCACAATTTAATACTGCTTCTGGTAAATATTCTTGTGGTACAAATGCTCCACATATGAAACTTGAACCTAGTGCTATTACATTTACAATTCCATTAATTGCATCCTTACTTTTTACTAAATTTCCTACAAATGACCCTATTGTAAGTGCAGTTATGCAAAATATAAATGAATTTATTATAAACCATAGACCATTTGTAGTTAACATCACATTTGAATATAGTATAATGCTTATTGTTACATATATAAACCATATGAAAAATACTAAAAATGCATTTCCTAATAATAATTGTGAGTTTATTTTTTTGTATGATGTTTTACTTATTATATTTCTTCTTTTAATTTTTTGTTCATTAAATTCTCTAATTACAACACCTGCTATATATATGCATAATACTAAAAATCCATAATTTGCAAAATTATAATAAAATTTTACTTTTGCAAGAACAGCTGAATCCATTTTATTTTCTACTTTAATATCAACTGTTTTTTCTAAATCTTTGTTTATATTATTTATTATTTCTGTTTCATTCATTCCAGAAATATTGTATGCTTTTGCAATATTTAGATATTTTTCTAATAGCATTTCTGTATAACTTGCATAACTATTTGTTGATTTTTTTATTTCTATTTGTGGATTTTCTCCTTTTAAAAATTTTTCAGAATATCCTTTTGGTATTTTTAAATAACAATTTATTTCTCCATAAAATAATGCATCTGCAAGAGCTTCTTCTTCATTTGGTATATCAACAATTTCTGCATTTTTGGATACATAATCTACAAAGTTTTTAGTAAAATCTGCATCATTATCTTCATTTATTATTGTCATTTTTGGTTTTTCTGCTAAAAAATTAGTTGTGTCTTGACTTGATGTGTTTGTTGCAAATATCGCAAAAAATAATGTTATTCCAACATATATTAAAATCATAGGATATTGTTTTTTTACTATTTTTAGATATGCATTAAATACTGTCATATTTTTGCCTCCTTATAAAAATATAAGAAATTATTATCATTATTGCCGAAAATATGGCTAAGCTTATTATATTATTATAATATCTTGTCATTGTGTCATAATAATATAATGAATAAAAACCATCTGTTATCATATTTACAGGATTGATTTTTGCTAAAATTGGAGCATTATTTTGAATTACATATTTCATGTAAACTCCCATCATTCCTGCAAAAAATGATAGTGTCATTGTAATTGCAAGTACAATTCCTGTTTTAATTCCATCTGATTTTTTACTTGATACTCCAACTAATAAACCAAGTGAAGTTCCTGCTAAACATCCAAATAATGACAATAAACATACATAACCAATATTTCCACCAAAACTTACTCCTAATATACAATATAAATATCCTATTAATATTAAAATTTCAATGTATTGTATTATAAATGATACTAATAACGAAATTAGTAGCACTTTCATTTTATGAACTGGTGCAATGCTTGTTCTTGCCCCTTTAGTACTTAAATTAGCAGTAGTTTCATCAACTACCATTAATCCTAAAAAGCCACCGTATAAACATGCCATACCAATTAATGTATAAAATTCAACTTCCATCATATTCATATTTTTACTTGATGAGTCATTAAAATATTGATTTTCTTTAAAAAATATATCTATTGCAGCTTTTTTTAATGATTCTGGATTATACTCATATATTTTTGTTGCTACACTTTCATATTGATATGTTTGCTCTATTACATATTTTATTACAGTTTGATTAATACCATTTTCTTTAACTATTACAGATGTTTTTTCTGCTGGCAATATATATCCGTCTATATCACCATTTTCTAATAATTGTTTTGCTTCTGATTCATCAACATATTTTATGTTAAATAATTTATTATCATCATCTTTTGAAACAGATTCTAGTACAGTTTTTAATGTTTGATTATTATCGTATTGTTCATTTTTTATTACTGCTACATCAATTACTTTTAACTTTTCATCATTTTGTATATCTGAAAAAGCCAAATGAAATAATGTTGCTAATATTATTGGAAATATCATTGTCCAAAATATTACACTTTTTTTTCTTAATAATATCTTTAACCTATTTTTAAATATATGAAAAAACATTAGTCCCTAAGCCCCTTTCCTGTTAACTCTAGGAAAACATCATTAAGGCTTGGTAGCTCTGAAAATATTCTGCTATACTTGATATTATTTAATTTTAAAAACTCTATCAAACCAGTTAAGTTTTCTTCACCTTTTTTATATGTAACACATAAATTTTCGTTTTCTTTATTTACACTGAACACATTTTTTAAACTTGACATTTTACTTATTATTTCATCAGTAATATTATCA
>ERZ779904.381-NODE-381-length-11376-cov-13.3247_pt1 | contig 11376 bp, 10 predicted proteins | sample MGYA00511549_ERZ779904 | MGnify/ENA primary metagenome ERZ779904 (study PRJEB29588, sample SAMEA2151391) | human gut metagenome | biome: human gut; feature: human-associated habitat; material: faeces | place: Denmark | collected 2008/2010 ...
TCATCTGCACCCCAAACAAGTCTGCTTGCGTGTCCTCCCATTCCCATCTTCTGCGTTGCTCACAACCCTGTAATTTGATTTCCTGCATAGAAGTGATAAATTCATAAGTCTTGTTATTATTGATGGCTTGCTGCTCAAACAGTTCATAATCAAGAACCTTTCTTCGTTTCAAAAACAAGGTCATCCATACACCATAGAGGATGCTTCCCAACAAGAAGATGACAAACACCAATTTGTTGTAGAAGAACAGAACCAATGAGAACACCACAAAGGTGAATATTACAAAAGTTATGTTGAGAGTCTGCTGTGTCAAGAAAGTATTTACTCGACTATGGTCGTTCATTCTCTGCATCAAGTCGCCCATTAGTTTCGTGTCAAAGAAAGACATCGGCAACTTCAATAGCTTGATGAAGAAGTCGCTCACCAACGATATGTTGATGCGCAGTGATATGTGGAGCAACAGCCATCTGCGGATAAAGTCAATAGCCGTTCTACTGATTGTGAGCATTAACTGTCCCAACAGTATAAGCCAAACGAATCCTATGTTTTGGTTTTTGATACCAACATCCACGATGGATTGGGTAAGGAATGGCAAGACAAGTTGCAAGAGACTACCGACAAATAGCCCCAATAATAACATAATGTACAAATACCTATATTTCAATATGTATTTCCACAAAACATGCTTGGATTTGTTTGAGTGATATTTGTCTATATGAAAGTTTTCCAGCTTTTCTGTAGGAGTCAGCAATAACACAGTCCCCCTCGTTCCTTGCTGTTCTGTACTAATCCAATGTCTACAAAAGTCTTCGAAAGTTAATTTTAGCAATCCTTTTCCTGGGTCTGCAATGCAAAAAACTTCTTTTTTACTAATCTTAAATAATACAACAAAGTGGTTCTGGTTCCAATGTAAAATACAAGGCATTTGTGCTTCTTTCAATTGTTCAACAGTATACAATTGCCCTTGGCAATTGAAACCAATTTCATTTGCAGCCTCTGTAATAGCAAACATTGAGATGCCATTTTTCCCTATATGTAACATTTGTGAAACATACTCTAAGGAACACTTGACACCATATGAATTGACAATCATTGCCAAACATGCAGCACCACACTGCATGCCATCGTGTTGCTTTATGAAATGTATTTTATTCATTCTTTATATCGTTAGTTTTACCGAGCAGACACACTCCCTTCCCCTCAGTTGATAATTATATGTGAAAGTATTGACGGAATTGTAGATGGTGTAGCCATATTGATGTTGGTTCAGCATGTTTCTGATGTCAAGGGATACCTTTACCGCTTTTTTTCGATAAGACAAGCCCATATCCAATAGAGCCATCGTCTTGGTCACATCTTTCGTCAACTCATTTTTTACAATATCTGTAGATGTGTCAAATACGAAGCCATCAAAGGGCATGATTTTCAAAGAAACCTTGTGCTGTTGGCTCAGATAGCTGTCGTTTTGATAAGCAGCATAAAGATAAGTCTTGGCAAACATGCCATTGTAATCCAACTCTACGTATTTGCAAGGTTGCGATGTCAGATAAGGAGAGAACGTCAAGCTCTTCCATGTATATTTCTGTTGATAACCATTCTGCAAGGTCATTTGCCGTCTCCACTGATAGCCAGCGTTCAAGGAAATCTTGGTCTTGATGGACTCTATGAATTTGGTAATGCCTACTTGCCCTATGAGACTTTTTGCTGTGTTTGGGGCATATATCTTCGACATGGTTACGAGCGTATTGCTTGCATCCTGGCTTGCCAGAATGTTGCTTCTCTCTTGATTATACAGAATATCAGCATTGAAGAACCACATTTTCAGCGGTATCTTATAGTCGTAATGCAACGAGGCGTTCAAACTCTTGTTATCCGCCAAGATGCCCGAACCCATCTTCATGGAAGTATCATCGATTCGGACAGGAGATTTCAAGAAATCCAAGATGTCTCCGAATGTACGGGCGTAGAATATGTTGGTACGAAGCACTGAGCGAGAAGTGAGCTTATAGTTGCAATACATACTTGGGCAAACTGAAAAATACCAAGAGCCAGAAGATGCAATCATGTGGTCTCTGTGAGCTATATAGTCCATGCGCACAGGCACTTCCAAACGTAAGACATATCTGTATTGAAAATGCGAATATTCATATTGTGGAGCCAATGCCACTCTGAGATTTTGCATACTCCCATCGTTGCTTTCATCCGTTGGATGTAAAGTCGTCTGTACTTTATCCATGTAATAGTTCAGTAATATCGGCAAATAGATACGTGAATTACGATGCTTCTTAGACAGAGAGAGTGTGTTCTCTGTGCGGAAACTTTGCCCATTGGCATTCTGTACAACAGCATCTTTCGTTTCTTTGTCAAGAGCTACCTTTCCCATGGGAGAACCTTGGTATGAGACAACCGACGTCAACGACCATCGCAAGTCCTTGTGATGCCATAATGTAGAAAACTTGTTGTTCAGAAAGAACTCTCGCATGGTCTGCTTCTGGTTAACGAGCGTGCCATTTTCCCTTGTCGGCAACTCTGATGTCAAGAAAGAGCCAACGCCCGACAAAGTGTTGACGAGATAAGTCTTGTCTGAGTTGTCTTTGTATTCCAACTGAATGCTTGGGCGATGCACAGATGACAGAGGTGAATATGCTTGTGAGATAACGATATTGTTTTCCGCATCGGTATAGCTTCTAGTCAAGCTATAGTCATATTGACTTTTCGCATAGCTATATCCGACATTTCCCTTAAGGGTAACATCCTTTCTAATCTTCCTCAATATGTTGAACGACAACAAGCGGTCAGCTGGTGAGGCATACCTATCCACCTCAATGGGAGGAGTGGAAGCGGAAATGTTTCCCAGCAAACTTGACACTGTAGATACAGTTTCCTTGCTATCGAAATGGTTCGTTCCTTCATTCAATGCGAACTGACTGATGTTGCCTGCTTTTAGCGAAGCCAACATTTGGAAGTTTGACTTGAAGAGCATTCCCGCACCATTCACTTCATACAAGGTATGCTTGCCAGCACCGAGCGAAACGCCATAAGAGCCTACAGGCTTGAACTTAGCCTTGTTGCTCATATTCACGTTGATAGCAACGTTGTCTGAAAAAACATCCTTGTCGGCTTTTACTGCCTGATGGTTGTTGAGCACTTGGACGGAGTTGACAAAGGAAGCAGGTATGTTGGTTGTGGCAATGTTGTATCTTCCTCCTAGCAAGTCCATGCCATTGATATAAAAGTTGGAAATCTCCTTGCCCAGGTATTTGATGGAACCTTTATCCCCAACTTCGATACCAGGCAGTTTCTTCATGGCATCCTTCAGCGTATAGTCGTTCTTCCCTATGTATGAGGCTAAGTTGTAAGACAAGGTATCGCCTCGCTGATAGATGGCAGGGGCTTTTACTACGACTTCCTTGAGGGCTGTCGTCTTCTCCTTCAGATTGAAGTTACACACTTGCGAGAGATTATTGATTTCTCTTTTGGCTTTCTCATATCCGATGGCTTCGGCTGTAATGGTTATCTGCTTGGCTTCGGTCTTGAAAGTTATCTTGTAAGAACCATTTTCTGTTGTTCTCGTAAAGCCAAGGGTTGCCGTGTTGGCATTCACCCTGACGATGACACCTTCCAAGTTTGTGCCTGTGGTATCACGCACCACTCCTGTAACCACACTTTGTGCAAAAGTGCAGTTACATAAGCAAGCCAATATCATCAAAAGCAAGAATCTTCTCATATACAAAAATCTCCTTTGTTTACTTTAATTCGAGAGGAACATATCCGTTAGGGCGCATTCTCAGCACCACACCGTTGACCAAGGCGCTATGCCCACCATCCTCATACTTCTCGATGGTCATCTCACTGATGGATTCAGCAGGTATGTTGCCCATCGGGTTTTGCTCAAACTTGTTCTTCGACTTGACGAATTGTTCTCTTGAAGTCTTGATGGCATTGGCGTATGGCTTCAAGTTCATGGGAGTACACGACTTGCGGAAAGTGATTGCCTTGAATTGATGTATGCCTTCTGCATCCTTTGCTGCCAATACCAAGCCAGGCAGACCGCAAAGTTTCCAAGGACCAAAAGACACAGGTATCTCAGTGGAATACCATACCGTCCAAGTTCTTCCGCCATATTCTCCCACCGCCTTTTGGCAAGTATATCCACAGACGGTGTCTGTCTCCTCGGCAAAATTCCAACTAATCGGTGAGCCACTCTCCGTATAGCTGTAGTAATTAGGCGTAATGACACTATAAACGGTCAACTTACCCTTTGGCACATTTAGAGAGACTGCCTGATCGAAGAACATATCGTTTCTCATTTCTTGCATCTTTAACTTCTGAATGTCAGACTCAGGAGCTTTACAGGCAATGGCAGAGTCAGCTCGGAATGCAGTGTAATCGGAAAACATGGCTACGTTTCTGCCGATTTGCAAAATGGTAGAAGTTACATCCGAAGAACCTTTGTCATTCTTTACTTGATACTCGTAGATACATTCGTATTCATCTACGGAAGTTGAACTGTTTTGTCCCATTATAGTAGGTGTCATACCTAAAAACAAAATAAGTGAAGTTAGTCTTATTATTTTCATATCTAAAAGTTTATTATGTCCATAAAATTAAATCCTTTTGGCAAGAAGTGTCCATTAAGCATAAATGAAGGGGTGGAGTGAATGTTATTATTCACACACCATTCTTTTTGTCTATCAATAAGTTGGTCTATAGACTTACGTTCTATATTTTTTGTACAGAATTTTTCCTCAAATAGCTTTTGGTCATAAACTCCAATTTCATACCAATTTTGAATAACATACATTGCCTTATTGGGATTCTGTAATATTGCAGAAACTAAAAGCTCCAATTTTTCATGCTGCTCTTTTGTCCAATATACAAAAAACACATGTACTTTGATGGAATTACTTAAAGCCATAGCATTATACATGTTCAAGAAATCTAAAGCACAAGGAGCACATGTTGGATTCAATACAGCAACAAGATGCTTATGCGCATTTGTTTCTCCCCAATTAATACTATCCAAACATTGTGATATAGAATCTATATTTTGCGGGAAAGTATTTAACATCAATAAATATTGTTCTTTTAGATAATTATTACTTCTTCTAATATTTTCAGTTTGTACACACTTTCCCAATATATCTTTTGAATATTTTAACGAAAATGACAAATATACAATAAAAAGAAGAACACAACACATAACATCCCTAATATCAGAGTTCGAAAAATGCACATTTCCAAAATCTAAAGTACATATATTGAATACATTTAATACAAATATATCTGTTAGCAAACATAAGCATATAGGGCAAAATTTCTTCACCACGAAGATTTGTGTCCACAAACTCCAGGCAACAACAGGTATTGCTGATACCCAAAACAAAGTTGTAAATAATGTTGAAAGTTTTAAAAATACTATTAATGAGAAAAAGGTAGCAAAATATGCTGCACACATATCAGCCAAGTCTATTATACCACCCAATCGATATTCTATATTACAATCAAAATGATGACGATTTGTGCATATTTTCTTAGCAATGTTTTTGCCTACATGCTGAGCCATAATGCAGTATGTGAGAAATCCTCCGATTCCACATCCTAAAAGATTCATGCAAATTGAAAAAATATTCTCATTTGCCAAAACAGAAAACACACACAATACCAATAAGCCACCATAGCCCAATATTATATAAAGAGTTTGCAGTCTTTCCTCCTTTCTATGATTTTCATATTGAGGTTCACCACTATATTGTGTTTTCTCAAAGGCAAGAAAGGTACCATCCCACTTCTCAAGGAATGCATCTTTCTCTATATATGTATATTCATCTGTATATAGCTTATATATGTTTTCTTTGCAATTTTCAACAACTACAAAAGCATCATCTAGTCTTGTGAGAAATGGAAGAATCTCATTTCCAAAAGTTTCCGTATTGGTAATTTTCCCTGCTTGTGTATCAATGCCATAAAGTCTAAGCATATTTGAAAATCCTAACAAATTAGTATTGTTAGGATTTTCCATATAAAGTTTATGCAAGAATGTGCACGTAAAATTTATATTTAAAAGAAATAATATATGCTTCAAAACATTCATGATTTTCTGTATTTAAATGTTTATTGCTATTTACCAAAGTGATACTTACAGTTGTCGAATGCCGTCGAATCAACATTGGGAGCTGATGAAAAATTCACTATTTCTAAATCCCAACAATTGGCAAATGCTTGATGACTGATTTTTTCAAGACTTTTGGGAAAATCCACACATTTTAGTTTTATACAACGAGCAAATGCAAAATGCTCGATGACCTTGAGATTTTTTGGAAACACTATTCTTTCTATGTTTTTGCAACCAGAAAAACATCTATCATTAATGACTTCCATATTATTTTTGAAAATCAGAGTTGTGATACCTTCACAGCAAGTAAATGCTTGTCTTCCAATCTTTATGACAGATTGCGGTATGGTAGATATAGAGACTTTATTGCAATCCCAAAAAGCCCACTCTCCTATTTCTGTTAAACTATCTGGTAAGGAAGCTAAAAGTAATTTTCTGTCCATATTAAATGCACTATTACCAATATATGTTACAGACGGGGGAATCTTTACCTGTTCTAACTTTTCACAAGTGTTAAAAGCCCTCTTCTCTATAATTTTTAATTGTGCTGGCAATATAACTTTTTTTATATGATTGTTCTTTTCAAAAGCCATCTCACCTATAATCTTGACTTTCTTTAGTTCTTTATGGCTGTTGAAATCTATGACAGAATCCTTTCCTAACCATTGCTTTAGACATAACCCATTAGGGGTTTCTGACAATGTATACTTTTTCCCATACGAAACAGAATGAGCCAATATAAGCAAAAATATAAAAATAAGTCTAAGCATATTACGAAATTTAAAAATTAAGAAGAAAGTTCTGAGTCGAAACTCAGAACTTTCAACATTACTTAATTCCACCAAATTCTAAACATTCCTCAACACTAGAAACCTCTTTCGTGTGTACAGAACCATCACTTTCATGAACTGTACAAGGGAAACTTCGTGTTGCTACCGCAGTACCACCACAAATGGAACGCAAATCTGCGTTTTCCATTGTGAACACTCTTTCTCCATTTTTAAAACTTACAATCATAATCTTTAGTTTTAAAATTAAACCATCAGTTAATTGCCTAGGATTCTACGTGTCTTAGAAGTTACGCCTTTTAAACAGACGGGGCTGTATCAACCTTGTGTAAAGGTTATTGGAACAATTGCACCAAAACGAAAACAAACTGCAATTATTTACATCATTTTGTGTTCCGAGCGCAAAGATATGAAGACTTTTTGAAACAAAGTAATTTTTAGAGAATATTTAAACTACATTAAACTATGTTGTACGTGATTATACTTTACATAATAACGCTAAAACAATATTTTCACTTACTTTTTTCTACGGTTTACCTGCATCTTTATTCTATTTGATTCATTAATAAGTTGTCTTGCTACACTATCTTTATAGAATGCAATCTCAATCATTTTGTGGTATTGATAGACGGAATCTTCATACACATCAACTTGGGTTCTTAATTTATCAATTATGTCTTCGTCTCGTTGGACATTGAAATGTTTTTCGATGTAACGAATATTCGGGTCGTCAGATGGGAGAACCATTCGCAAAGCACGATATTTCAAATCTGCCTCCTCCCAATCTTGATACTCTCGCCATTGGGTGAGATTGCCCAAATGGAGAGAACGAGAGATAGAGCCAAGCCGCCAATGAAAAGAAGAACATACTTTGATGTAGGCTCGAAGCGATGGGTGACAAGTTTCTTCTGAGGTGAATTGTTCATCACTTCAAGTTTGTCTTGCAATGCCTTCGAGGAAACATCATTCTCTTGTCTCATCTGCTTGACAGCATCAACCAAGAGCTTGCTTCGCTGCTCATTTTTGCCAAGTTCAGCCTTAATAAGGTCAGCAAAAACAACAATGGCATCTCTTAATTTGGATATTTTACCTCTGACTTCCTCTTCCTTGGTAAACATCGCATTGATTGACTTATCCAACTTGGTTGTCCTCCCTGCATAGATTCGGCTCTTGGCGATGGCTACCGTCTCTGCGTTGTGTCCGCTGACCACCTCGCCGTTCAAGGCGGACTCACGGATATACTCCGCCAACTTGCGGTTGGCTTTTCTCGCCCTCAGTCTCAAAGCCTCGTAGCTTGGCTTCGAGAACTTTACCGTGACAGACTTCGACAATTTGCGAACCCTGCCTGCGGGCGGTCTTCCGCCCTTTCTCTTGTCTTGTTCCTGTACGTTTGTCATTCGATACACTGTTTACAGTTGGTACACTTACTTTCTGCGACCGTCGGGAGCAAAATTCCTCCGCCCTCATGGTGGAGCGAGGCGTTTTTGGGTTCCCAAAACATAACCTCGCTCCCTCTCAGAACACGTTAGTTGGAACTACAGCCTTTCAGCTATCCACGTCCAAGGTCGCAGACCTTAATTCTCACAATTTGCGCCAAGCCTCGAAGTCCTCTTCATAAAGGCTTAGGTGGTGGCGCACGATGTTCTCGATGATGCCCGATACGCTCATGCGCCTCCCTCCGAGGATGCGGACGACACGGTCAAGACGATCCTACATCTTTTGTTTTTGCCATAACTTACATTGTTTAAATTGTTGGTATAGTGGTCACGGTTTGCACCATTGACCGATTGTCGGGTGCAAAGTAAGTGTACTGAGTGCAGCCATGCAACTGATTGGGTGTAACGTGGCAATTTAGTTGTGGCTTGCTTATTTGCATACCGAGATAGTTGTGAGAACTTCAACGTATTTCTCAACTCATCATTGTTCATGTATTCGTTGCAGTCGTGCAAGTTTTTCTTGTTGTTTTTGGCGTTGAAGTCGGCAAACCCCGGCAACATACTGCCACAGAAATTGAAAACGCTTGTTTTTAGATTGCCGTGCCTTATCTTTGCACTCACAAGCGTGGAGCACAGCATATGCGTGGAGCTTTGCGACATATAACATAGTATTAACTTAGAAAAAAGAAAAGTATGGGATTCATCGTATTCGAGGAAGAGGCATTCAACTATCTTGATGCCCAGTTGGAGAACTTCGTGAAGCGCATGGACAGAATCCGTGAGCGCAGTGAGGACAAGACCATGAACAAGTGGCTCGACACGCAGGACGTGTGTCAGACGCTCAACATCTGCCCACGGACAGTGCAGACGCTTCGGGACAACGGAACTTTGGCTTATACGCAAATCAGCCACAAGACCTACTACAAGCCGGAGGACGTGATGGCTATCGTAGCAGTAGTGGAGGACAAGAAAAAGGACATGCGCTTTCGCAAGCGCACAGGTTAGGCTGTCAATATACAACAGCCACTTAATCCAAAGCAGCAAGTAAACCGGGTAACGTAAGTATCAACAATAAAACGAGACAACTATGAGCAATGAAGTAATGACAAGAAACAGCGAGTGGATGAATCACATCGTGAACCACCTTAACCGAATGGTTGACAATTTTGAACGTGCCGTGATGAACTACCGCCCCATGCTTGACGGTGAGCGCTTCATGACGGACAAGGAGCTTTGTGCCAGACTGCAACTGAGCCGGAGAACCCTGCAGGACTACCGAAACAACGGTGTCATCCCGTATATCCAGCTTGGCGGAAAGATACTCTACCGCGAGTCCGACATTCAGAAGATTCTGATGGCTAACTATCGTGAGGCGTACAGAATGAAAGGTGTGTAGGAGAATGTCCTTGATGAGTGTGTGAAATGAACAAGGCGACAACGTATAACTTACCGAGTGTGGCTGTTATATGTTGTCGCCTCGTTTTATTGGCTATACCGAGTTGGTCGTGTTTGTCGGGTATCATTTGTGTTACCTGTATAAATCTAATACCATGCTAAAACACACTGCGGTGGTTCGCCCAAGTGGCTGGAGGCGCAAAGCCTCCAAGGAACGTTGCATGATGGCTTAGCCATGCCATTATTTTTTGTCCTTTTCTCTTTTGGCAATGAGTTTGTCCATGTCGCTTGAAATCTTCTGCTCCGTCACCTGCGCATAGACCTGTGTGCTTGTGATGTCTGCATGTCCCATCATCTTGGCTATGCTGCCGATGGGAATGTCCTCGTTGAGCATCAAGACTCCGAATGTATGGCGGCTGGCGTGGAATCCCAACTTATTACTTATGCCAAGCACCATTCCAAGGGTATGCACATCAAGATAGATGTCTTTCTTCTCACCCAGTGGAAAAACAGGCTTGCTGTCGTCCGTGGTATTGTAGAGCGAAAGAATCTTCTCGGCTATCGGATGGAGTGGCACGAAGAACTCCACGCCTGTCTTCTCTCTTTCCTTGCGGATGAACTTCCTACCATCGGAGTTCTCACTGATATGGTGAGGGTACAGTTTCTTTACATCTATATAGGATAAGGAGGTGAGCGAGGCAAAAATGAAACATCTGCGTGCAAGCTCCGTTCGCTCGTCAGCCATCGGGGTAGAGAGCATCTTGATGAAGTCTGCCTTGCTGATATGGGTCATCTTCGGGGCTGCCTTCTTCTCATACCCTATCTTGGCTATGGGATTGAAGCGGATAATGCTCCTGTCCACTGCCTTGTACATCAACATGTTCAGCCAGAGAAGGCAATGGTTCACGTAGCTGTCGATGCGTCCCTGGTCTCGTTTCAGAAATAGCTTGTATTCCTCCCCGAAATTCTCGTCTATGTCCTCAAAGGCGATGTCGTCCTTATCCAACGAATGGACAAAGTCTCTCAGGTTCTTCTGCCATGTCCGCTTGTGCAGAAAGGTTTGTCTGGCTTTTGAGGTTCGATACCATTCCACGATGGTATCACCAAAGTTCAGCAAGAACCTTCCTGTCGTGTCCTTGTCCTTCAACACAGCCTTCAGCATTTCCACGGTGATGATGCCGTTGGTGGTAAGAAGTGAGTTGTATTTATCCTTGACCTCAGCAAGGAAATTTGCCAATCGTCCGTTGTCCCTTGCGTTCCGTACCTCTCCCTTCTTGGCGTTCCACTCCTGTGGGGTACAGGATATGCCTGTGGAAATGGCTGCACTTTTGCCGTCAACGGTGATGCGGCAAAGTATGTTGGCTGTTCCGTCTGCCTTCACCTTCTGTCTGTTGATGTAAGGCAAAATTGAAAATGTACTTCTGCTCATAGTTGTTGTCCTTATAATATAATAATGTAGTTGAAACTGTAAAAAGAAAAGTTGAAAGCCCTGTTCATAATGCGAGAATAAAGTCCTTCTCGGTTGCAGCGATGAACTTGTCCATGTCCTCAAACAGCTTCTTTTGGGTTACTCTCGCATACCGCTGCGTCATCTTCACATCCTTGTGACCGAGCATCTTGCAGATGGTCTCCATCGGCACAC
>ERZ779904.385-NODE-385-length-11288-cov-1.56361_pt1 | contig 11288 bp, 8 predicted proteins | sample MGYA00511549_ERZ779904 | MGnify/ENA primary metagenome ERZ779904 (study PRJEB29588, sample SAMEA2151391) | human gut metagenome | biome: human gut; feature: human-associated habitat; material: faeces | place: Denmark | collected 2008/2010 ...
AAAATATTTTCAAGGACCGTCCCAAAAATAAAAAAGCAAGGACCGTCCCAAAAATAAATATTGAAATAAAAAGGTAAGGACCGTCCCAAAAATAAAAAACTACTTGAAATAAAAAATCCGTATGGTAAAATATAATAAATTTACTATGATATAAAAAAATATCATAAAATTGTATACAAGGGAGGAAGGATATGTTTGCATATTTAAAAGGTATATTTGAGTCTAGAACATTGGATTATATTGTTGTAGATGTAAATGGAATTGGATATAAAATCTTTATGTCCGAGAATTCAATGAAAAGAATTGGAGAGCTTGGAAGCATAATTAAAGTACATACTTATGTTAAAGTACGAGAAGATGATATAAGCATATATGGATTTGCATCTAATGAGGAGCTTAGAATGTTTGAATTACTTGTTTCAGTAAGTGGAATAGGAGCAAAATCTGCAATCGTAATATTGTCTAACATAGAGCCATCTGCATTTGTAGCTGCAGTAATTTCAGATAATGTTGGAGCACTTAAAAAATTGCCAGGGATAGGTGCCAAAAGTGCACAAAGAATTATTTTAGAGCTTAAAGATAAATTAAAAACAATTGATGTTGAAGATGATTCGAGTGAAGAGTTAAAAGCTGTAATTAATCAAAATCAAAACATTGAAGAGCTAATTTCAGCATTACAAGTTTTGGGATATACTAAAAAAGAAGTAGAAAAAATAATACCAAAATTAGATAATAAAGATGATAATTTAGAGAATTTAATAAAAAAAGCACTATTATTATTGTCAAAGTAGTAAAATATATTGAAAAACTCTTTCATTTTTTCTCATTTTATAATATAATTTTAATGTGATTTTAAAAATAATTAATCATTAATAAATTAAGTATTTTTAAATGATTATAGAAGTTAAAATTTGGCAAAAAATAAATGCCAGAAAAGGAGTATAAATATGGAAAAAAAATCAAACAATAATTCCGTTAGACATGTTGGAAGTAATGTAAAAAGAAAAAACACTACTAACAAAAATGTAAAAGGGAAAAAGAAACATCCAAGACTAAAAAAAGTTATTATAATATTCGCATTATTAATAGTTTTATTAGTCTTGGTTGCAGTAGGAATATTCTGTGGAATATTTTTCAGTGACAAATTTGCTTTATCAAAAGATGATTTATTACTATCAAATGCAAATACAGTTATCTATGACAAAGATGGAAATGTAATTGCAGAATTATCTGGAGACGAAAACAGAGAAATAATTAGCATAGGAGACATGAGTGAGTATTTACCAAAAGCATTTGTTGCCATAGAAGATGAAAGATTTTATAGTCACAATGGAGTTGACTTAAAAAGAACAATGGCAGCAACAACAACCTACATATTAAAAGGTGATTCATCATTTGGTGGAAGTACAATCACACAACAGCTAGTAAAAAATATCACAAATGAAAGAGATAATTCAGGTAAGGCTGGTATTGAAAGAAAAATAAAAGAAATGTCAAGAGCTTATCAAGTTGAAAAAATGATTTCAAAAGATCAAATATTAGAGCTATATCTTAATATAATTCCATTAGGAGCAGATGGAGGAGATATTTGTGGAGTAGAAATGGCATCAACATACTATTTCAACAAATCTGCAAGTGAATTATCGGTAGAAGAATGTGCATTTTTAGCAGGTATAAATAATGCTCCAAATACATACAATCCTTTTAAAAATGAAGGAGATGCAACAAAACAAAAGCAAGTCAATAAAAAAATTAAAGACAGAACAAAAACTGTATTAACAAAAATGAAAGACTTAGGATATATAACAAATGAACAATATCAAACAGCATATGCAAATGTTGAAAATGGATTAGCATTTTCTAAAGGAACTTTACCAAGTTCAAATGTAAAATCTTATTTTATACAAGCAGCAATAAATGAGGTTGTAGAAGATTTAGTAGAAGAAAAACATTTCTCAGAAGAATACGCAAAAAGCCGTGTATTAGGTGGAGGATACAAAATTTATACAACTCAAGAAAAAGATGTTCAAGACAAAATAGAATCAGTTTATAAAAGCGATGAATTTATATTAAATTCATCAAATGCAAAAAATCACTCACAGTCGGCAATGGTAATAATGGACCATACAACAGGCCAAGTAGTTGCTTGTATGGGAGGATTAGGTAATGATGTTGATGCAACAGGTATAAATAGAGCAACAAGCAGTACAAGACAACCAGGTTCATCATTTAAACCAATAATATCATATGGATGTGGTGTTGAAAAAGGTATAATAAATGCAGGAACAGTTTATTATAATTCAGCGACAACTTTTGGAAAGAATTATGAACCAAAATCAACAAGTACATATGCAGGACCATGTACAGTAAGAAACGCAATAGAAGTTTCTTCAAATGTCGTATCATGTAAAATTATGTCTGAAATTGGACCTGATAATGCAATTGATTTTGCAAGAAAAGTTGGAATAACATCATTAGTAAAATCAAGTGAAAATAAACAAAAAAATGATTCAAGTTTATCATTAGCACTTGGAGGTTTAACACATGGTGTTACACCATTACAAATGGCAGCAGCATATTCAATGATAGCAAATAATGGGGTATATAATTCACCAGTGTTCTATACAAAAGTAGAAGATTCATCAGGCGAATTAGTAATAGAATCTAAACAAACAACAGAAAGAGTAATGTCAGAGCAAAATGCATATGTAATGAAAAGCTTATTAAAACAACCAGTTGAAGGAGAGCATGGTACAGCAACAAGTTGCAAAATATCTGGAATTGATGTAGGAGCAAAAACAGGTACAACAAATGATAATAAAGATAGATGGCTTTGTGGTATGACTCCATATTATACAGCTGCAACATGGTATGGATATGATGATAATGCTGTAGTAAACGGTAGTGGAAACTATGCTGCAAAAGTATGGAATGCTGTAATGAAAAAAGTTCACGAAGGTAAAGCAAGTGCAACATTTACAGAGCCAAGTGGAATAGTACATGTAACAATATGTAGAAAATCAGGATGTAAAGCTACAGAATCTTGCTCAGATACATATTCAGAAGTATTTGCAGAAAGTGCAGTTCCAAAGGATTGTGAAGGTCATTCATTAAAAGTTTGTACAGAATCAGGAAAATTAGCAACAGAATATTGTCCAAGTACTCAATATGTTGGATATGTTCCAGAAAAAGAAAGAAATCCATCTTGGAAAACAACAGGATATTCATCATCAGTTCCATCAGAAACATGTACAATACATACAGGTCCAACAAATAAAACATCACCAACAGATGGTGTGGATATAGATCTTTCAAATGATGTAGTCGTACCAAATGTTGTAGGTAAAACAGAAGCAGAAGCAAAATCGGCATTAAAAGCATTAAAAGTGACAGTAAAATATAAATCAGATTCTTCAAAAGAAAATGGAATAGTTTTAAGTCAAAGTTTATCATCAGGCGAAGTGGTTTCAAAAGATACCAAAATAACAATAACAGTAAATAAAGTTGAAAAGAAAAACGAAAATGATAATACAAACAAAAATAATCCAGACGGAGATAATAATACAACAAAACCAGATGACAATGTAAAACCTGATCCAAATCCTGACCCAGACAATGGTGATGGAGATGAAGAAGAAATACAATAATTATAGTCTTTGTAGTAAGCTATAATAAAGCTTACTACAAAGAATTTTTTAGAAGGTGAATATGTGAAAAACACAAAAAGACATTTTTTTATTATAGATTTTGCAAAAAGTATAAAAAATTTTGATTACTATAAAGAAATAGCAGACGAAAAAATATCAAAAAGTTTAAAATATTTTTTCAAATTGGTAATATTATATTCGGTTATACTTTCAGTATGTACAATAATAAATGTAAATAAAGGAATAAACGAATTTAAAAATCTAATCAATACAGAAATTTCAGATTTAAATTATTCAAATGGAATTTTACATGTGAATAATGATGAATCAAAAACTCTATTTAATAAATATGTAATAATAGATACAAGCAAAGACGAACTTTCAGAGCTAGAAAATAAGGCACAAGTAGTGATTGGAAAAGAATATTGTACAGTAAAAATGGACGAACATATTTTAAAAATTAAGTATAATGATTATTTTTATGAAGATATTAATAAAGATGATATAATTAATATGTTAAATAGTATAAATGCAAAATTTTATATACCAGCAATATTAATAATTATTATATGGGTATGTATTTTAATGACAATTTCAACAATTACAGATGTATTGGTAATTGCATTAATTGGATATATAATATCAAAAATTATAAATAAAAAATTCTCATTTACAAATACATTTAATATAGCAGTTCATGCAATTACACTACCAGTATTACTAGGTGCTATATATTATGTATTAAATACATTTACAGGATTTTATATGAAATATTTTTCAATAATGTATACATCAATTGCTACAATTTATATGATGACATCAATTTTATTAATAACAAGTGATAATAATGAAAATAATAATATACAAGATGATTAACAAATATACGAAGGGAGTTTAATAATGGATCCAAAGGAAAATAAAAAAAGCAATAAAAAGAAATATCTATTTACTGCTATTATAGTTATTTTAGCTATAGCTGGAATAGTTTTTGGAATATTTCAATATATGAACTACAGTAAAGAAAAAGAAGAAAAAACATTAGCATATACAGATTTAATTACTAAAATAAAAGAAGATTCTGTAGAAAAAATTGAAATGAAAGAAAAAAGTACTACAGTAAAAGTAAAACTAAAAGATCAAGATGAAGAAAAAGAAGTAAAAGTTCCAGAAAGTGAAGCTTTTATAGAATTTGTTCAAGATCAAGTAAAAGAAGGTAAAACAATAAATTTAAATCAAAAAGAAGAAAATTTATTAGCAGTAGTAGGAGAAAAATTACTATCATTCCTTCCAACAATAATGCTTATAGTTTTATTAGTAATGATAATGCAAATGCAAGGTTTAGGAGATAAAGGAAAAGTATATGATGCTACAACTCAAAAAACAAAAACAACATTCAAAGATATTGCAGGACTAGATGAAGAAAAACAAGAAATGATTGAAATTGTTGACTTCTTAAAAAAACCAAAAAAATTCCAAGAAATGGGAGCAAAAATACCAAGAGGTGTTCTATTATGTGGAAATCCAGGTACAGGTAAAACATTAATAGCAAAAGCAATAGCTGGAGAAGCAGATGTACCATTTATTTCAATGAGTGGATCAGAATTTATAGAAATGTTCGCAGGACTTGGAGCATCAAGAGTAAGAAAATTAGCTCCTTGCATAGTATTCATAGATGAAATAGATGCGATAGGTTCAAGAAGAACAACATCAAGTGGGTCTGAAAGTGAAAATAACCAAACATTAAACCAATTATTGGTTGAAATGGATGGATTTGACACGGAAGAAGCAATAATAGTATTAGCAGCGACAAACAGACCAGAAATGTTAGATAAAGCATTATTAAGACCAGGAAGATTTGATAGACAAATAACAATTGGATTACCAGACTTAAATGGACGTGAAGCAATTTTAAATATACATGCTAAAGACAAAAAAATAGACGAATCAGTAAATTTAAGAAGTATTGCAGAAGACACAGCAGGATTTACAGGAGCAGAGCTAGCAAACATATTAAATGAAGCAGCAATAATAGCAACTATAAAAAGACATAAAGCAATAACAAACAAAGATATTGAAGATGCAGTAAAAAAGGTTACTGTAGGACTTGAAAAACACAGCAGAGTGATATCAGAAAAAGATAAAAAATTAACAGCATTCCATGAAGCAGGACATGCAATAGTTAGTAGATATTTAGAAACACAAAAAGAAATAAAAGAAGTGTCAATAATACCAAGAGGCGTTGCAGGTGGATACACAATGTATAAAACAAATGAAGATAAATTCTATGTATCAAAACAGGAAATGCAAGAAAAACTAATATCATTACTAGGAGGAAGAGCAGCAGAAAAATTAGCACTAGACGACATATCAACAGGAGCAAGTAATGATATAGAAGTAGCAACAAAAATAGCAACAGACATGGTAACAATATACGGAATGAGCGACATAGTAGGTCCAATATCAATAAACACAGAAAAAGATCCATATCAAATGGAATTACTAGGAGACAGATTCGAAGATTCAATAGGAGCCGAAATAAAACAATTAATAGACAATGCATACTACCAAGCACAAAAAATACTATCAGAACACATGGACAAACTAGAACAAGTAGCAACAGCACTAATGAAACAAGAAATAATCTCAGCCGAAGAATTCGAATCATTCTTCCAAGACAATCAATAAAAAACAAAGAAAAGGACTTAATTTGGAAACACCAAAAAAATTCCAAAACAAGTTCCTTTTTCTTCATCCAAACTAATCAAAAAAAGGGGACGGTCCTGGAAAGAAGAAAAGCGGGACGGTCTTGAAAAGAAGAAAGATGGGAGGGCTCTTTAAGAAATTGAAATTTGAAAAAATTAACATGAAAATTTTGAAGAAATATGTTGTATATTGTAGAAAAAAGATGTAAAATGGTTTGTGTTTAGGAGGAGTAAAAGAATGCAGGAGATGAATGAAAACAGTAGAATAAAGGGAATAAAAAAATAAAAATAATCTTAATTGCGATTTTTGCAATTATTATATTAGTATTTGCTATAATGTATTTTTGTAAAATACCAATTATAAAATATCAGGGACAAAATATTGAAACAGTAGAATATGGAACTACATATGAAGATAAAGGAATAAAAGTATATGCAAGATTTAAAAATATAAGTGACCAAGTAATAGTCGAAAACAATGTAAACTTAAATCAGTTAGGTGATTATAATATAACATATAAAGTACCATTTTTAGGTAAATACAAGACTTATACAAGAACTGTTAAAGTAGTAGATACCGAAGCTCCAAAAATAGAGCTAAAAGGTGATTCGAATTATAAATTACAATATGGAAAAAATTACGAAGAGCCAGGATTTACAGCAATAGATAATTATGATGGAGATGTTACAAACAATGTAACTGTAGCTAAAGTCGAAAAAGATAATAATAATTATGAAGAGCATTACACAGTCACAGATTCAGCTGGAAATAAGGGAGAGGCAGTGCGATATGTTTCAATAGTCGACACAACACCACCAGTAATAAAATTAAAAGGAACATCTGTAATCAGTGTAATAACTGGAAATAAATATACAGAGCAAGGAGCAACAGCTACAGACAACAAAGACGGTGATTTATCAAAAGACATAAAGATATCAGGAGATGTTGATACATCAAAGGACGGAACATATATTGTAAAATATACTGTAACAGACTCAAATGGAAATACAGCAACAGAAGAAAGAAAAATAATAGTAAGCGAAAAAGCAACAACTGGAATAATATATTTAACATTTGATGATGGTCCAAGTTCAACAATTACACCAAAAATATTAGATGTATTAAAAGAAAAAGGTGTTCACGCAACATTCTTCGTAATAAATTATAATGAATCAACAGAACATTTAGTAAAAAGAGAAGCAGAAGAAGGCCATGCAATAGGAATTCACGGATATTCACATGACTATGCAAAAATATATGCATCAGTAGATGTTTGCTATAACAACATAAAGACATTGCAAGAAAAAATATACAAAACAACAGGAATAAAAACAATGATTTTAAGATTCCCAGGAGGAAGTTCAAACACAGTAAGCAGAAAATATTGCCCAGGAATCATGACAAAAATTACAGAAAAAGTATTAAGCGAAGGCTTCAAATACTACGACTGGAATGTAATGTCAGGCGACTCAGGAGATGTAAAAACAAAAGAAGCAGTATATGCCAATGTAACAAAAGGACTAAAACCAGGAAGAGACAACATAGTATTAATGCACGACTTCAGTGGAAACCACAAAACACTAGAAGCACTACCAGAAATAATCGATTACGGACTAGCAAATGGATATAAATTTGAAGTAATAACAACAAACACAGAAATGGTAAGACAAAAAATACAAAATTAAATACAAATATTACGCAAACAAAAGCGAAAAAAGATGGCTCTAGAAAAGTCATCCTTTTTGCTCTCAACAATCAACTAGAAAAAGAGGGACGGTCCTGGAAAAAAGAAAAGGGGGACGGTCCTGGAAGAAAAAAGAGGGACGGTCCTGGAAGAAAAAAAGAGGGACGGTCCTGGAAGAAAGAAAGAAGGGGACGGTCCTGAAAGAAAAAAAGAGGGACGGTCCTGAAAAAAGCAATACAGATCTTCAGAGAAAGAAAAGACGAAATCTTTTAAGAGAAAAAATACCAAAATAAATTAAAAATAATTCAAGAAAACATAAAAAAATACATGTAAACCTATTTATTTTTGAAAAAAAATGAGTTATAATAAATTTGTAAGTATTTAGATTAAGGAGAACATATGAAGTGTACAAAATGCAACTACGAATCATTAAATCTAAATGCCAAATTCTGCATAAAATGTGGAAGTAAACTTATACAAGAAAAGCATTTTTGTAGTAATTGCGGAAATAAAATATCATATAAAAGTAATTTCTGCGGTAATTGTGGCAAAAAAATAAATTATGAATATATAGAAAATAGTGATTCAAAAATTAATAACATGTGCACAAAGGATAAAGAGGAGGATACCACTAAAGAAACTAAAGATAATAGCAATATTCTCATAATAGAGAAAAAAAATAATAATGGGGGTGATTTTGTAAATATGGAAAATAATATTACACAAAAAAATTATTTAGAAATTTTACCAAATCAAAGTATTGTAGAAAAAAATAATACAAATTTATTACCTGTATTAAAAAGTGATAAAAATTTATTATTACCTGTTATTATAAAAAGTAAGGAATTAGCATTAATTGAAATAAAAGAAGATTTTAATAAATTAAAAAAAGAAAGATCAGAAATAGGTCTATTAAAATTTGCAAAAAAACTTGCTATTTTGTTAGCAAAGTTTGTAAGATTTTGTTTTTTAACAACGGCAAGTGTTATAGGCTTTGTTGGAGTAGCAGTGCTAATAATTGCATCAACAGCAATTATTACAAAAAATATTGTAAATTCATATTATGGAATTACACCAGAGCCAGATACTACATATTCAATTTTTAAAATGAAAGACGATAAAATTAATGCACAAAGTCCACCAAAAAACTAGTAAGGTGAATAAATATAAAAATTGAGTAGAGCATAAATAATTATTTTATTTGTGCTCTACTCAATTTTCATGAAATACAAATAAGGAAAATTTTATAAAACAAAAGGAGGCAAAAATGAAAGCAGTCTTACAAAGAGTAAAATATGCAGAAGTAAAAGTTAATGGAAAGTCAGTAGGAAAGATACAGAAAGGATTATTAATATTTTTAGGAATTGGTAAAAATGATGATGAAAAAATAGCTGATAAAGTTATAAAAAAGACATGTAATTTGCGAATTTTTGAAGATGAAAATCAAAAAATGAATAAATCCATAAAAGATATACATGGCGAAATTTTAATAATATCGCAATTTACATTATATGCTAATTGCAAAAGTGGTAATAGACCAAGTTTTATAGAAGCATGTGAACCCAAAAAAGCAAATGAAATGTACGAATATTTCAAAAAGACATGTAGTAAAGAGCTAGAAAAAGATATTCAATCTGGAATATTCGGCGCTGATATGAAAGTAGAACTATTAAACGATGGTCCAGTAACGATAGTATTAGATTCTGAAGAAATTTAAAAAGGCGGACCGTTCCCGTTTGAAAATAGCCAGGACCGTCCCAGTTTAAAAATTACTAGGACCGTCCCCGCTTGAAAATTGCCAGGACCGTCCCCGTTTGAAGATCGCCAGGACCGTCCCAGTTTTGAAAAAATTAGAAAGGATTTTATATAAGTATGATAAATATAATAAACATAGCAAATATAATTGATAAAAATGGTGGAAGATTGTATTTAGTTGGGGGAGCTGTGCGTGATAAATTAACAAATGTAACTCCTCATGATGAAGATTATTGTATAACTGGTATTTCATCAAAAAAATTTAAAGAGCTATTCCCTCAGGCATTTAAAAGAGGTAAAGCATTTGAGGTTTTTGAGATAGAGGGGAAGGAATTTGCTCTTGCAAGAACTGAAAAAAAGATTGGAATAGGACATAAGGATTTTGATGTAACATGTAATCCTAATATAACAATAGAAGAAGATTTAGGAAGAAGAGATATAACAATAAATTCAATTGCTCAAGATGTAATTTCAGGAAAGATAATAGATCCATATGGTGGTAGAGAAGATTTGCAAAATCATATAATAAAAGCTACAAAGAAAAGTTTTAAAGAAGATCCTTTGAGAGTGTACAGAGCTGCAAGATTTTCGAGTAAATTTAATTTTACAATTGATTCGGAAACATTGAAATTAATGAATGAATTGAAGCCAGAGCTAAGTTCATTATCTGCTGAAAGAGTATTTGAAGAGCTGAGGAAAGCAATAAATACAGGCCATCCCGAAAATTTCTTCAATAATCTAAGAAAAGCAGATGTACTAGATGTACATTTTATTGAAATATATAAATTAATAGGAGCTCTTCAACCAGAAAAATATCATCCCGAAGGTGATGCATATAATCATTCAATGTTAGCATTACAAAAAGCAACAGAGCTTACTAAAGATGAAAAAATAAGATTTTCAGCATTAGTTCATGACTTAGGAAAAGGAGTAACTCCAAAAAGTGAATATCCTCATCATATAAATCATGATAAAAATGGCGTAGCAGAGGTAGAAAAATTAGGAAAAAGATTGAAAATGCCTACATCATGGACAAAATGTGGAATGGTATCCGCTAGAGAGCACATGAAAGCAGGAATTTTTTATAAAATGACACCAAACAAACAAGTAGAGTTTATAGAGCGCATAGATAAAACATTACTTGGATTGGAAGGATTAGAAATAATAGTAGAGTCAGATAGGAACTGTAGAGGAACAAAAATGGACAAAGTGCAATTTGCTAATTTAGGAAAAAATATATTAAAAGAAGTAAATGGCGAAACTGTTATGAAAAAATACAACATACAATCGAATGAAAAATTAAAAGATCGAATACATCAAGAAAGAATTGCTTATTTGAAGCAGTTTTATGATAATGAAAAAAATACAAATTTGAGATAATAAGTAATAATGGGGACGGTCCTGGCGTTTGAGAAAAGCAGGACCGTCCCAGTTTGAGAAAAGCCAGGACCGTCCCAGTTTGAGAAAAGCCAGGACCGTCCCAGTTTGAGAAAAGCCAG
>ERZ779904.386-NODE-386-length-11287-cov-1.99546_pt1 | contig 11287 bp, 3 predicted proteins | sample MGYA00511549_ERZ779904 | MGnify/ENA primary metagenome ERZ779904 (study PRJEB29588, sample SAMEA2151391) | human gut metagenome | biome: human gut; feature: human-associated habitat; material: faeces | place: Denmark | collected 2008/2010 ...
AATAATGAAGATGGTGTAATTTTATTACCAAAAATATTAATAGAAAAAGCAGGAACTTATAAATTTGTATTACATGAAGAAAGTACAGATGGAATATTTGATCATTTATATAAGGCACATGAAAGCGATATAGTAGTTAATGTAAAAATTGTTGTAAAAAACAATGAATACATAATAGAAACACCATCTGTAACAAAAGGAAACAAATATGTAGATTTAGTAAATGCAAGTACATCTAAGTCACAAATAGCAAAAGTTGAAGTAACAAATGAAAGAATAAAAGGTTCATATAATTTAATAATTGATAAATTAGATAGTTATACAAACAAACCACTAAAAGGTGCAGAATTTGATGTATCAGTTGAAAAGGATGGAAAAGCATATGAATTGTATAAATCTACAGAAGATGTAAATTCAAAAGATGTAATTATACCAGGAAAAGTTACTGTAAATAGTGAGCTTATAATTCCTAATATAAGAATTGACAGACCAGAAACATACACAATTATATTAAAAGAAACTAAAGCTCCCGAAGGATATATGTTGTTAGATAATCCAATAAAAATTAAAGTAACAACAGCAAGAAGTGGACAATATGATGATGAAAAATATATAGTAGAATCTGTAGAGCTAACAGAAGGCGATAATTATGGACTAGTTACAGTAGATGGTGCAGATAATGAAATTGATGTAATTGCTAAAAACGAATACTTCGATTTAGCACTAAGAAAATCTATAACAACAGTTTCATATTCTGATAGTGAAGATTCAAAAATAACACAAGATGAAACAAAAGATAGAGTACCAGATGTTAAAACAGGCGATTTATTGGCAAATAAAACGACAACAGCTACATATAATCATGTTAAAAATTGTGTAAGAGCATATGTTTCTCAAGATGTTGTATTTACATTAAGAGTATACAATGAAGGTGAAATAGATGGCTATGCGCAAGAAATTACAGATTATTTACCAGAAGGATTAGAATTTGTTGAAGATGAATTCAATAATGAAAGAGGATGGAAATTAGATTCAGAAAATAAAAGAGTTGTAAAAACAACAAAATTATCAAAAGAGGAAAATGCTGAGAAGAATTTAATAAAAGCAAAAGATAAAGTAACTGGAGAATTAGATTATAAAGAAATTGAAATTAAATGTAGAATTTCAAAAGATGTTCCTGCAAAAACAGTATTAACAAACATAGCAGAAATAAGCAAGAGCATCGCAAATAATAGAACTAGTGAAACAATAGATAGAGATTCTGTAACAAATAATGTAAAAGTTCCAGAAACATCTAAGGAAATGTCTGATTACAATAAAGACAAATTAAGTGATAACAGAAATAATTATGTACCAGGACAAGAAGATGATGATGACTTTGAAAAAGTAATTGTTGAAGAATTTGATCTAGCACTAAGAAAATACATAACAGCCGTAAATGATGAAGAGCTATTAAAAGAGCATTCAAAAGAAGAAACAAAACAAGAGCAAGATGTTACATATGAAAGAGCACCAAGAGTAAATGTTGATTCATTGAAGGATGGCTCTAATACAACAGCAACATACACTCATACAAAAGAGCCTGTAGAAGTTTCTGTTGGAGATATAGTAACATATACATTACAAGTATACAATGAAGGAACAGTTTCTGGATATGCATCATTAATTAAAGATGATATACCAGAAGGATTAGAATTCGTACCATATGTAGATGGTGATGGAAGTATAAATGATACATATAAGTGGAAAATGGTAGATGAAAACAACCAAGAAGTAACAGATACATCAAAAGCAAAATATGTAATATCAGATTACTTATCAAAAGCAAATGAAAAAACAGATGAAGCAAACTTAATAAAAGCATTTGATCCAGATACAATGGATACATTAGATTCTAAATATGTAAAAATAGCATTTAAAGTAATATGCAAACAAGATTATCCAAAGATAATAGAAAACCAAGCTCAAATTGCAGATGATACAGATGAAAGTGGCAAACCAGTAACAGATAGAGATTCAACACCAAATGAATGGAAAGGTGAAGATGATGAAGATGTAGAATACATTAAAGTAACATACATGGATTTAGCATTACGTAAGTTTATTACAGGAGTAAATAAAGAAGAAGTAACAAGTAGAATTCCACAAGTTGATGCTACAGCATTAATTAATGAAACAGGAACAACAGCAACATATACTCATCCAAAAGATCCAGTATTAGTACATACAAATGATATAGTTACATACACAATAAGAGTTTACAACGAAGGTAGTAAAGATGGATATGCAACAGGAATAAAAGATGATATACCTGAAGGTTTGGAATATTTACCAGACAATGAAATTAATCAAGAGTATGAGTGGAAATTAGTAGATGAAAATGATAATGAAGTTACAGATGTATCAAAAGCAAAATATGTAGTTACAAATTATTTATCAAAGGAAAATGAAACAAAAGATAGACAAAACTTAATGAAGGCTTTTGATAAAGAAACAATGACTACACCAGAATACAAAGATGTAAAAATAGCATTTAAAGTAACAGAGCCTACAACATCAGACAGAATTTTAATAAATTATGCTCAGATAAGTGAACAAACTGATAAAAAAGGAATTCATAGAGAAGATCGTGATTCAACACCAAATGAATGGAAGGGTGAAGATGATGAAGATATTGAAAAAGTTAGAGTATTGTACTTTGATTTAGCCCTACGTAAGTGGGTAACAGAAGCTATTGTAACAGAAAACGGACAAACAAAAGAAATTGAAACAGGACATCACGCAGAGGATGATCCTGAAGAAGTAGTAAAAGTTGATTTAAGAAAGAGCAAATTAGATTCAGTAGTAGTTAAATTTAAATATCATATTAGAATTACTAATGAAGGAGAAGTAGCTGGATATGCAAAAGAAATTAAGGATAGAATACCAGAAGGCTTAGAATTCGAATTATCAGATAATCCAAATTGGACAATGCTTGATGATGGAACAATAGTAACAGATGAATTAAAAGATACATTATTACAACCAGGTGAATCAGCAGAAGTGACAATTGTATTAAAATGGATTAATTCAGAAACTAATATGGGTGTAAAAATAAATGTTGCTGAAATTTGTAAAGACTATAATGATTATGGAACACCAGATATAGATTCAACACCAGACAATAATGTTCCAGGTGAAGATGATATAGATGATGCACCAGTAATGTTAACAGTAAAAACAGGATCAGAAGATTTGAAATACATTGCATTAATTACTATAGTATTAGCATTATTAAGTGGATGTGTAATAGCATTACGAAAAAATATTAAACGCCAATATGATGTAGGAGATATCTTAAGGAAATAAAGGTTTTGATAAAATAATTGCTAAAATAAAAATCAAGTTTTCAAAAGAAAATATCTTGAGATAAACAAATGATGAATATGAGAAATACAAAAGATAAAATAATTTTAAGATTATAAGTTAATAAAAATAGAAGAAGAGCTAAAAAGTCTTCTTCTATTTTTTTTGCTCTTAAATTGGCGAAACTCTTAGGGAAAATTGATAAAAGTTTTTGTTTGTAAAATTGTGGATTTTGTAACCAAATTATAATAACAATTTAACACAAATGAAATATATTTTATTTATACCTTTTAAGACAGATTTCCCTAAGAAAAAATAAAAAATATGGTGAAAAATGTAAAATTGACTCTTATATTAAATACTCTATAATCTATATAAATTAAAAATATAAGAAAGGAGGTTTCAACTACATATGGAAAATTTATTAAAAAAACTAACAGCTGTAATACTTATTCTTGTGATGATGTTTATAAATATGGCAATTGTGGTTGAAGCCTCAACAATTGAACCAACAGATGATCAATATTTGGAGCTTAAAGCAACAAATATAACTGAGGTTGAAGGTAAAAATAAACAAGTTATTATGGAATTATGGGGACATGAAATAGATTTTAAACGGATTTGAGGTACGATTTAGTTTTGATAATACAAAATTAAAATTTTCAAACATACAAACAAATGAAATTACTGATGATGTAACTCAATACTTTAAGTTTGAAAATGAATTTTCATCAGTACTTGAGTGTGCTTCATTAGAAGATGAAAACCAAGGTATAGTTGATTGGGCAATTACATTTAATCCTCCGGTAACCGATTCAGAGCATATTAAGGATGATGGAGCAGGCAAGAAAATAATAACAACAACTGGGGGTGTTCTTTTAGCAAAGGTAAGCTTTAGTATGATATCAGATGATTTCGATATTTCAGGATTTTCACTTAAAGAAGATGAATTGGTACCAACAACTGGTATAAAAATAAATTTGAATGTTAAAGATTCAATTGAAAATAAATCGGCATTTAGATTTGTGGATGCAACAGCATCAAAAAACGCAAACTTAGATAACTTGATTGTAAGTTCAGGAACAGCAGATGAAGAAAATCCAGATAATTCTACATATAAGGAGTATGAGTTAAACCCAAAATTTGATAAAGATACTTTAAATTATGAATTGGAGTTATTGGAAAATATTGATGAATTAAACTTAAAATCAATACTTAGTGATACAAAATCTTCAATGAAACTTAAGAAACCTAAAAGAGATGAAGATGGAAATTTGGTTTATGAATCTGATGGAGTAACAGTTGAATATGAAGAGCTTGATATTCAAAATAATGTATCAACTACTGTTAAATTAAATGAACTTGGAAAAGGTGATACAAATTTAACAATAACTGTTACAGCAGAAGATGGTAAAACAGAAAAAGAATATACTCTGGTGGTAAAAAGGCCATATGGAGTTATTAGGGGGAGTATATTTTTAAAACCGATGGAAAGTAAAAAAATATATAAAGCAACAGTAAGGTTATACAAATCAGATGAGGTAAAAAATGTAATAGATTGGTCTACTGTTAAATCTGGAAAAAGGGATTCAATACATCAACAATTAGAAACAATAACATCTTTAGATAGTGATACAAATGATGATGGAACATTTGAAATATATGTTACTCCGGGGACTTATGATATTTTGTTAGATCGAGAAGGTTACTTAGATCATATTTTTATTTCAAGAACAATAAATACTGGAGATGTATTGGATATAGGAGAAAAAGAGCTATATGCAGGTGATGTTAATAAAGATGGTGTTATACAACTTTTAGATTTATCTATGTTATATAGTGCATACCAAACAGATACAACTTCAGCGAATTATGATAAAAAGATGGATTTTAATAATGACGGTAGGATTCAATTATTAGATCTTTCAGCACTCAAAGCAAATTATGAAGTTAATAGGATTATAGAATAGTATGGAAGGAGAAAAATAGAATGAAATATACAAATTTAAAAAGGTTCTTTACGAGGAAGCAAATAATAGCATTATTTTCACCATATGGGATTTTGTTAAGTGAAGTTCATGCAGCTTCTCCAATAAAAGAAAATAAACCCTATTTTGAAATTGACATTCATCCAATAGATACATCTAAAGATTATGACCATTGGGATAATGATACAACATATTATTATTATGATTTTGATCCAGATACTGATACCATAGAAACATATTCTGGAACAAGAATAGTTACAATGGATATTATCATAAAAAATGGGACAACTGTAACTGGATTAAATGCGGGAAATATAAAATTAAAATATGATAAAAGTATTTTATCTCCAATAGTAGAAGTTAATATAGGAACAAATAAAAGACCTATTTGGGAGTTACAAGAGCCAACAGACATGGAAGATTGGGCTTCAGATGGAATATATTTTGATACATCTCCAGCTACAGGAATAGATACAAGCAGTTGTACATTCAGAATAGATGGAGCTACTACAAAAACAATGGCAGATGAAACTGTAATTGCAACATTAACATTTAAATTGGCAGATGGAAAAACAATGGAAGATATTACAACAGATGTTTTTTCAATTGGAGATCCAGATGATATTATGCTTGCATATGATGGTGGAGCATATTATGTGAATGGTAAAGATTATTTATTATTTAAAGGCTTTTCAGCTGGTGCAAAGAAAATAAATAATATTTCATTTAAATCTCAGCCAACAAAAAATAAATATTACAATACAGAAACATTAGATTTTACAGGGGCAATATTAACAGTATCATATGATGATGGAAGTTCAGAAGATGTAACAGTATCAGATGCAATAACATCTGGAAAAATGACTCTTGATTCAACAACAGCAAATAATACAACAAAGAAGACAACATTAACATATGATGGTGAAACAATAGATTTTGATTATTATGTATTAGATAGTATTTCGAAGAAAACTAATTTAACAAAAATGAACTATGAACATGGTGATACAATAGATTTTTCTGGAGGACAACTTACAGCAACATATAAGGATTCATCAGGAAATACATTAGAAGATACATTAAATATAGCAAGTGAAATTGCAACAGGAGAAATTACAGTTGATAAGACAAAAGCGGATGTAGATAATAAGAAAGTAACATTTACATATAAGTCTTTAACAACAGATATGACATTAACTGTAACTGATCCAGTATCTAGCATTTCGATAACAAAACAACCAACAAATGTTACATATGATGATGGTGATACAATTAGTTTAGCTGGAGGAGAAATTACACCAGTAACTAAAAGTGGAAAAACTCTTACACCAATTTCAGCTGATGATTCAAAAGTTACTGCAAGTTCGACAACAGCAAGTATAAGTTCAATACCAGTATCAGATAGATGGGTGATAGCTGGAGGTAATGGCTTAACTGCCGGAAATCAAAAAATTACATTGACATATGAAGGAAAAACTGCAGATTTAAATATAGTTGTAAATGATACAGTATCAGGAGTTTCAATAACGACTCAACCAACAGCACAAAATAAATATGGAACTTCTGCAGGTGCATTAAATTACAGTGGTCTTGTTGCAACAATTACAACAAGCGGAGGTGGCTCGTTTACTGTAGGCGCAAGTTCTCTTGCAATAGATACAAGTGGATATAATCCAACAAAACTTGCAAAACAATCATTGCCAGTAAAATATGGAACTATAAATTCAACAAATACTGTTGATATACAATTAGTAAATTATATAACAGGAATTACAACAGCATTTACTAAAACAGAATTTGATTATGACACATCACTTGATGATGTTATATCAAATGGAAAATATGTTGAAGTATATGCAGATGGCAGTTCAAGTTCACCTAAAACAATTACTGCTGGAATGGTAACAGGATATGTACAAAAACCAGCAGGATCGTTATTTAATGTAAATCATAAATATAATGAAACATTGACAATTAAATTAGATAGTAGTTCAAATGTATTTGATAAATTACCAGCAACAGCCACTCAAGTAATTACTATAAATGATGTAATAAAAGATATATCGGTTTTATATAAACCATCAAAAGTTACATATAAATATGGAGAAGCTTTTTCAGCGACTGGGGGACAAATTAACATAAATTATATTAGTGGTGCACAGTCAAACATTTCAATGGAAGCCTCAGGAGTTACTTTAACAGAGCAAGATGGAAGTACTATAAATATGTCGCCATCAGCAAGTAGTTTTGTAAGTAAAACTGCAACTAAAACAATAAAAGTTTCATATACAAGTAATGGTAAAATTTTTGATACTTCATTTGATGTTTATATAAAAGATGAAGCTGCAAGTATATCAATTTCTAAAAATCCAAAAACAATATTTAATCATGGAGATACATTTGATGAAAGTGCTGGAGAGCTTAAAATAGTTTATAAATCTGGTAACAGTGAGGTTATTAATTTAAATCAAGCAGTTGTTACTGAAAGCGATGGCTCTGAAGTAGATATGGAACCAAAATATTCTAAATACACAAATAATAATTTAGTAAAAAATTTATTGGTTACATATAGAGGTAAAACAACGAATTATGAAATAACATTACAAAACCCAATAGATTCAATAACAATTGAAAACACACCAAAACAAAGCTATAAGTTAAATGAAGCAACAACAGGTGTTGGTGGAACAATTAAAGTAACAAGAAAAGCAGGAAATACAGAATCAATAAATATTGACGATTCAATGGTTTCAGGTTTAGATACAACAGTAGCTGGAACAGGAAAAACTGCTACTATAACATATACAGATGAATTTGGTAATTTAAAGACAACTACATACACATATGATGTTATTGATAATGTGACAAGTATTGACATAGTTGCACCAAGTAAAAATGTATATAATCATGGTGAAGCTCTTGCTTTAGATGGAACAATTACAGTTCATTATGCAAGTGGAACTACTAATAATGTAACAATGACATCAAGTATGATCAAAGAAGGCTCTGGTGCAGTAGATATGAGCCCAACAAGCTATGATGATGATACACAAAAAGTAAATAAAAAATTGACAATTGAATATTCAGAAGGCGGAGTTACAAAAAGTATAGACTATCCAATAACAATAATAAATGATGTCAAATCAATAACTATAAAAACTCTACCACAAACAGAGTATAAGGTTAATGAAACATTAGATATTACAACAGGAGAGCTACTTGTAACAAGAGCTGTAGGAACAGAAATAGTTACAATGAGTTCACCTAAAGTAACAGTTTCAGGATTTGATAATACACAAGAATCGAAAGATTTAAAATTAACTGTAGATTATACAGAAAACGGAATAACAAAAACAACAGATTATTTAGTAAATGTAACTGATAATGTACAATCAATATCACTTAAAACTATGCCACCAACAAATTACAAATATGGTGAACCATTAAATGTAACAGGTGGACAAATTGAAGTAGTAAAAGATAGCGGAGTACAAACTATAAATATTACAAACGATATGATAAAAGAGCTAGATGGAAGTGAATTTGATTCTACTAAATTAGGAACAAGAAAATTACAAATATCATATGGTGGAAAAACACTAGAATATGAAATTACAGTCGAAGACTATGTAACAGGTATTATATTAACACCGCCTACAAAATTAGTATACGAATGCGGTGAAGAGCTTGATTTAACAGGTGGTAAGATTGAAAAAGTAATGGCTAGTGGAACAAAAATAGATGTAGCGCTTTCAGATAGTAGTGTAAGCATAAGTGGATATGATAAAACAAAAGCTGGAAGTCAGACTATAAATGTAACTTATGAAGGAATTACTAAACAATTTGGAGTAACAGTTGAAGATAATGTTCAATCAGTAACATTAATTGGTACTCCAAAGACTGAATATAAATATGGAGAATCACTAGATGTAGCAGGATTACAGCTTGAAGTAACAAGTTCTAGTGGAAATAAACAGTATGTAACTGTAACTCCTAGTATGGTAACTGGATTTAATTCAAACCAATTAGGAGAGCAGATATTAATAATTACATATAAGGGTAAAACAGTACAATATAAGGTCAATGTAAAAGACTATGTAAAAGATATTGAAATTGTTGAACCAACAAAACTTGTGTACAAGTTAAATGAAACAATTGATTTAAGTGGAGGTACAGTAAGAGCTGTAATGGCAAGTGGAACTGCAACATCCCCAGTTGCAATGACAAGTGCTATGATTACAGGATTTGATAGTACAAGTATAGGGGCTAAAACCCTAACAGTTTCATATCAAGGATACACAAAAACATTTGGGATAACAGTTCAAGATTTAACAAATAGTATGGTTATAAAAACATTACCAAATAAAGTAAAATACTTATATGGACAAAAATTAGATCTAACAGGTGGAACAATAGAAATTACTAAAGAAAGTGGAGAAACTGAAATTATTAGTATTACATCAAGCATGGTAACAGGATACAATTCTAATAAGCTAGGAACTCAAACTTTAACAGTAACATATGACGGATTATCTCAAACATTCCCCGTTACAGTAGAGGATTATGAATTAAATAGTTTATTTATAACACCTCCTACTAAGAGAAATTACGAATATGGAGAGAGCCTAGACTTAACTGGTGGTAAAGTTACTACTAAAATGGCAAGTGGAGCAATTAAAGAAAGTACTAATATGACAGCTTCTATGATATCAGGATTTGATAATACTAAAGTAGGTTCACAAAAGATTACAGTTACATATGATGGTAAGTCAAATAGTTTCACAATTAGTGTTAAAGACTCAATAAAAGGTATTTCAATGAATACCCAACCTAACAAAACAAATTACGATTTTGGAGCAAATTTAGATGTATCTGGAGCAACAATTACAGTTGTTAAATCAAGTGGAATTACAGTAATACCTGTAACAAGCGATATGATTTCAGAATATAATCCTAAAAATGCTGGAACACAAGTTATTAAAGTAAGTTATGGTGGATTTACAACAAACTTTATAGTTAATGTATTACCAAAGAAAAATAGTACAAAGGATAGTAATACAAAAGATAATACAAATATAAATAGACATCATAATAAAACAAATAATAACAATAATGAGGAAGCTAATATACCAAATCAAGAAGAAACAAAAGATAATCAAATAACAAATGATAATGTACAAGAAAATCAAAATACAAAGCCTAAAGAAAATACAAAAGAAGAAGATAATAAAGAAGTACCAAAGAATAATACGAAAGATGATAAAAAACAAGAAGATAAAGATATTGAAAGAAATAAAGGTATAAATAAAAAGTCAATAGCAGCTATTATAGCAGCAATTGCCCTTGGAATACTAATTTTAATAATTGTATTCAAACGAAATGTTAGAATATTGATAGAAGAAGATGGCGAATTTGTACTTGGAGGATTAGATAAGGTAAGTAAGAATAATCTAAAATTAGATATTGATCAATACCTAGATAAGGATACTTATGATAATAAGGTAAAGGTAGTATTTAATGATTCAATAAGTAAAAAATTGGATGGCAAGATTATTGAAATAAATTACAAAAATAGAGTATTTAAATACAAAATTCACTACGCAGATAAGCCTTTCGAGATTAATTTAGATAATTCAGTAATAAATAGAATTGAGGTCATAAAATAATTATAATTATTAAATAAAATTGATGTCTAAAGTAATTATAATATAAAGTTTTAAAAGATATATGTTATTAGTGTGCATACAATCTTCCTAATAGTTTAATCTTTGCACACGGATAGAACTATTAGGGGATTGTAAATAACATAATATTAAAAATTATACTAGAAACGTGAAAAAATATATAAATTCAACCTAAATTGGGGTAAAAAAAGCCGTAATTTAAGGTTTATTAAGTGAACCCTAAAAAAAGGTTTATAAAAAAATATATAAAATAATATAAATAAAACATAT
>ERZ779904.388-NODE-388-length-11240-cov-2.76495_pt1 | contig 11240 bp, 10 predicted proteins | sample MGYA00511549_ERZ779904 | MGnify/ENA primary metagenome ERZ779904 (study PRJEB29588, sample SAMEA2151391) | human gut metagenome | biome: human gut; feature: human-associated habitat; material: faeces | place: Denmark | collected 2008/2010 ...
GACAACATTTCAATGACCTCTTTAGTGTTTTCGAACCGACTTTTGCCGGTTCTATTGTTTAACTTTTAATTTTTCGGTAAAAATTTACCGAAGTATTGCCTGCTAAAATATTAAAGAGTTTAGAATGATGAAACCATTATCTTCAAGCCAACAAATAAAGTATGGTGCTGTTCTTTCCTATTTGGGTATTGTAGTATATATTCTTGTAGGTTTGTTATACACACCTTGGATGATTCGTGTCATAGGCAAAGATGATTATGGACTATATACTTTGGCGTATTCCATAGTTGCTTTGTTCGTTTTTGATTTTGGTATAAGCGCCGCAATACAGCGTTTTGTTGCGAAATATCTTGCTGAAGGGAATAAAGAAAAAGTAAATAATTGTATCAGCCTTGTATATAAACTATATATATATATAGACATAGCAATATTGATAATCTTATCTGCTGTATATCTTCTTATACCTTACATTTACAGAGAACTGACAGTTGAGCAGATAGCCAGTCTGAAAATTGTATTCATTATGGCTGCATCATTCAGTGTTATCTCTTTCCCGTTCATTCCTTTAAATGGAATATTGTCTGCACATGAAAAATTTGTACAATTGAAGACGTGTGATTTGTTGTCAAAGGTTCTTACAGTCGGCATCAATATAGTATGTCTTTATTTTGGAGGTGGTCTTTATGAACTTGTCCTAACGAATGTATTGGTTGGTCTTTTTATAATTGTACTTAAGTTTGTAATAGTAAAACAACAGACGAGTATAAAAGTACGAATAGGGTATAAAGATAAGAATGAGATGCGCTCACTTCTAAGTTTTTCTGGATGGACAACCGTGGTCGCTTTGAGCCAACGATGCATTTTTAATATAGCTCCATCAATATTGGGTATGTTTGCTGGTGCTGGTGTTATTGCAATCTTGGGAATATCAATTAGTTTGGAAGCCTATACCTATACATTTGCATGTGCTCTTAATGGACTCTTTTTACCTCGAATATCGCGTATATTGAATGATAATGGTAGCGTCCTCCCATTAATGATACGTGTAGGACGTATTCAGATATTAACAATGGGGGTTATTTTAATAGGCTTTATTGTTGTTGGTCGCGATTTTATATCAACGTGGTTGGGTGAAGGATACGAAGAAGCTTATATATGTACGTTATTATTAATATTACCTGCTTTTTTGCTGCTACCAGCAGATATTGCTGATCAAACTTTAATAGCAAGTGGAAATGTAAAATATCGAGCCTTTGTTTATGTAGGAATGGCTATTATAAATGTACCACTTTCCATTGTTATGACAAAGTATTATGGATTAAAAGGACTTGCTTTTTCTATATTTATTGCATATATGATTAGGAATATAGCTTTGTTTTATGTATATTATTCAAAGCTTCATATCAATGTCTTTAACTTTTTCCGTGATTCTTATATTAAGCTATTACCAGGATTATGTGTTTCTTTCATGTGTGCATATATGCTTGCTAATATGGTTAATCAGAGTGGATGGTATGCTATTGCGATAAAAGCAATTATAGTATCCGTATGTTATGCTGTTTGTATGGCTTTGTTAGGTATAAACAAAACTGAAAGAGATTTGGTGAAAAATGTTGTAAATAAAATAATCAAATAGAAGATGGATTTATTAAAAAAAGGAATTGAAAATTCTTTAATCCTATATATTTTACTCTTTTTGGCATGCTTGAACTTTTTAGGTCGTGGTCCAGTATTTTTCCTTTTTTTCTGCTTGTGGGGTTGCATAAAATCTGGCAAAGTAAGCATACAATGGAATGTAAGTTCTATCTGTTATCTTTTGATGACAATCACTGCTTCTGTTGTCTCTCTGATACTTTTTGATGAAAAAGAGGTAGTAAAATCATTTGTATATTTTCTATCATTTGTAGTTGGTTATAAAGGATGTAAAGCAGCTGAAAATAAACAGCAATTTATAAAACGGATTATATTTTTTACTTTTGCAGGCTTTTTGGGTAATCTTATAATAACGTATTATATAAATTTTATTCTTATAGGACATATTGAAGGTCAGCGAGTATTGTATAGTTTTTGGACAAATGAATTAATGGCTGCAACTTTACCTGGTCTTATGTCAAGCATTCCTATTGCATATTCTTTTTATTGTTTTTTTTGTAAACAAGGTATGAAATATAAAGTTTTAGGCTTTATTAGTGTTGGAATTGTGTTTTTGGTAAATATGGGCACCGCTACGAGGACTCCATTTGTATTAATGGGTGTTGTATACCTATTTATGTTGTATGAATTATTTAGGAGTAAGGTTGTTAAACATAAGGTACGACTAATTCTATTATTGTTTTTCGTATTGGGATTTCTAACATATAAGATACTTCCGAATTTCGCAGATTCTGCACTTGTACAACGTTTTGATGATGAAGGGGTTGAAACATCAAGAATCGATATCACGATGGATTTTCTATGTAAAATGTTAGATTATCCTTTTGGTGGCTCAGAAATTTCAGCTAACACTCATTCGCTTGCTCATAATTTTATCTTAGAATCTTATGATATGTATGGTATGTTTTTCTTTATCCCTATGATTATATTGTTTATCTCAATAGGAAAAAGATTTGTAAAAATCTGCAGAATGAAATGTAAAGATGATGTAATATTATTATTAATAGTGATTTATTTTGCAGGGCTTATCCAAATTATGCTTGAGCCTGTGATAAGTGGATATCCTCAGCTTCTTTGGGTGTTATTTATAATCGATGGGATGGTAATGGTATATCTTTCTGATATTGTCTCAAGAAAAGTTTGAAATAATTTTTGAATGTATAAAAAATACAACTAATGAAAATATTGCAAGTTAATAGTGTTTACCGTAAAGGTAGCACTGGAAAAATAGTCTACGACATACATACAGAGTTACAAAAGCGAGGTTTTGATTCTATTGTGTGTTATGGCCGTGGAGAAAAGGTAGATGAACCGAATGTGTATAAGACATGTTCGGAGTTGTATTCTAAGTTGAATAATCTATGGTCGCGTGTTACTGGAATAATGTATGGTGGACTTTCTTGCTCGACAAGGAAGTTGATCAAGGTAATAGAGCGCGAAAAACCAGATATCGTGCATCTACATTGCATCAATGGATATTTCGTGAATATCTATAAGATAGTAGAATATCTGAAAAAGAAGCATATAAAAACAGTACTCAGTTTTCATGCGGAATTTATGCATACAGCAAATTGTGGTCACGCCCTTGAATGTGAACGTTGGAAGACAGGATGTGGACATTGTTCAAGGTACAAGCAGGAAACTAAATCTTTTTTCATAGACGGAACTCATCGTTCATGGCAATTGATGAAAGATGCATTTGAGGGTTTTGGAAGCAATATTATTGTAACATCAGTTTCTGCATGGCTGATGAATAGAGCAAAACAATCTCCCATTATGTCTGATTTAGAGCATTGTGTTGTTTTTAATGGCCTCAATACAGAAATCTTTAGATATCGTAAATTCGAGGATGAATACGAGAAATCAAAAGAAGGTTATAAGGGAATAATATTTCATGCGACCCCATTCCTAAGTAGTGATCCTAATCATATAAAGGGGGGATATTATGTTGTTGAGTTGGCAAAGATAATGTCTGACTATCATTTTTTTATTGCAGGTAATTATGACAAAAGGATGGATATTCCTTCTAATGTAACATTGCTTGGTATACTTGTTAATCAGGAGACCTTGGCAAAATTTTATTCTATAAGCGATATAACAATACTAACTTCAAAGAAAGAGACGTTCTCTATGGTTACTGCTGAAAGTCTGTGTTGTGGGACTCCAATTGTAGGATTTAAAGCAGGAGCTCCTGAAACGATTTCTATTCCAGAGTATAGTAGGTGGGTGGATTATGGTGATATAAAGTCTCTTAGAAATGCTGTATTAGAAATTTTAGAGCTTGATATTAATAAAGATGAACTTTCTAAACTGTCAAAGTGTTTGTACGACAGAAAGGTCATGGTAGAAAACTATATTAATGTATATAAACGTCTTCTGAAATGACATCTGTTATTTTTGAATGTGTTGCCTTTGAAAATGTGTTGGGAATAAAAAAAATAAAACGATGAATATATTAGTTATAAGTAATAATTGTTTTGCTCAAAACAATTCTAATGGTCGTATATTAGGTTGCTTGTTCAATGGTTTAAAAGATGTGAATATACGCCAGTTTCATATTGTTTCAGGCGCAAATGATTTTAATATCTGTAATGATTTTTATCATATAGGTGATAAAGATGCAATAAAATCAGTTTTTCATTTCGGAGGAAAAATAGGAAAACGTATTCAAATGAATACGGGCGTAACAAGTAAAATCACAAAATCAGATTTTGGGAAGAAAGTGAAAAAAAATGCCTTTACTGCTTTAGTAAGAGATATTGCATGGACACTAAATAAAAACGTGAAACCAAGTATTTATTCTTGGATTGGTTTAGAAGTTCCAGATATAGTTCTTTTACTAGCTGGAGATGCAGGTTTTATGTACAAGATAGCAGAAGATGTTTCAAAGCATTATGATGCTCCTTTAGTAATCTTCAATACTGAGTACTACTATTTTGAAGACAGAAACTGGTTAGACGGCAATAATCATTCTGTTCTTTTTAAAATATACAAATCTAGATTGAAAAAATCTATTGAAAAAGTTATGTCTCATGCTAAAATGTCAATCTATAATAGCGATTGGTTGAAATCAAAGTATGATGACAGATTTGGCAAACCTAGTATATCTATATACCAATCCTCTGATGTTCATCTTCAGCCTAAATTAACAAATGTACCTAAACGCTTGGTATATGTAGGAAACTTCTCTTTCAATAGGCATCTTCCTATTATAGAAATTTCTAAGCAGTTGAAAAAGGTTTCTTCAGATTACACGATAGAGACCTATGGTCCTGCCAGTGAAAGTGCAATTGAAGAACTCAAAAAATACCCTAATATCACATATAATGGAATAATTCCGTACAATGAGGTGCTGGATATAATTACCAATAGTAAACTATTGCTTTTAGTAGAAAGTTTAGATCCATTAAATTCAAAGCTTACAGAGTATGGTTTCTCTACAAAGATAACAGACTATATGGGAACGGGGGTTCCTATTCTTGCATACGGTTCTATAAAGAATGTAGGCATTGGCTATCTAAAGAAAGAACATGCCGCTTTTGTGGCAAATACCCCTGAAGAATTGATGAGTACATTATCGGATGCTTTATTCGATAATGATAAACGTCTCAGAATAGTAGAAACAGCTTTAGAGGTGAGTATGCGAAACCATACATCAGAATCGAATTCTGAAAAATTTTATCAAACTTTAATTTCTGTAGTAAAAAAATAAAGGCTATGAAAATCTATATAGTTGCAAATTTTACGAATTCTCAGACAAGCCGTTTCTTTGAATTGGCGCGATTGTTCGCAAATAGAGGACACGATGTGCTAGTAATTACTTCTGACTTCTCTCATAGTTCGAAGAGTTCAAAAAAGGAAAAGCCTCAGTATGAAACATTTAAAACAGTATATTTACATGAACCAGGATATAAAAGTAATGTGTCAATAAAGAGACTCTGGAGTCACTATGTTTGGGGACGAAACGTCGAAAAATATATACAGAATATGTCTGTAAAACCAGATGTTATATACGCATCACTTCCTACTTATACCGCAGGACGTTTACTAGGTAAATGGTGTAACAAAAATAATGTAAAGTATTTTGTTGATGTACAAGATTTGTGGCCAGAGGCTTTTAAAGTAGCTATCAAAAATTCATTTCTTCAGCAAGCTTTTTTGCCAATGGAATGGATTGCTAATGTTGCCTATCAAACAGCAGACTATGTGATAGGTGTGAGTGATACTTATCGTGATCGTGCATTAAAGGTAAATAACAAATGCAAGGAGGGGTTGACTGTGTATTTAGGTAATAATGGCGAAATTTTTGACAATGCCAGAGAAAAATACAGAATTTGTAAACCTGATGATGAATTTTGGATTGCCTACATTGGAACAATGGGATATAGTTATGATATAAACATTGTAATTGAAGCTATTAAACTTTTAAACACATCAAGTTTATCAAAGAAAATTAAGTTCGTGGCTATGGGGAATGGTCCTTTGCTTAATGAATACAGAAAACATGCAGAGAAATCTAATATCTATTTTGAATTTACGGGTGCTCTTCCCTATGAGATAATGGTTGGAAAACTATGTTCATGTGATGCAGTTATTAATTGCCTTCGTCCTGGAGCAGCTCAAAGTATTACAAATAAAGTTGGTGATTATGCCCTTAGTGGTCTTCCTGTTATTAATACACAAGAAAATCCTGAATATCGAAAACTTGTTGAAGCAACTCAATGTGGTATCAATTGCGAATGTGGAAACGCAGAAGATGTGGCTGCTGCAATTGTTAAACTCGCCCAATCTCCAGAGTTGAGAAAAGAAATGGGAGAAGCTGCAAGGCAATTGGGACAGGATAAATTTGACAGACGATATACATACACAAAAATAATTGAGGCTGTTGAGAATTTAGGAAATACTAAAAAATAGAGTAAAAAATGAACTCCTTGTTTTTTGAGTTACTTCAAGTCTCTATCGGCAATCGCGAATGTCTTTCATGCAGTCCATCTGCCAACGAATGGATGTCGTTATATACCATTGCAAAAGCCCAGACTATGATAGGGATAGCGTTTAATGGATTGCGACGTTTACCTCAAGAACAAACTAAGGCATTGCCAAAATCGTTAAAAATGCAATGGTTGGGATTAGTTGTTCAAATACAAAAACGCAATGAAATAATCAATGTACGATGCGTAGAACTACAGCGGCGTTTGGCAGGAGATGGCATTCGTAGTTGTATTTTAAAAGGACAAGGTGTTGCTGCATTGTATGGAACGGATTTGTCTTTGTTAAGACAGTCTGGCGATATAGATTTATATGTAGATAGTAACTATAAAGGAGTACTTGAATATCTTCTTCGGAAGAACGTATCGTATAGTCATTGGGATTATTTGCATGTCGATTCTAAGTTTTATGAGGATGTAGAGATTGAAATGCACTACAAACCTTCAGTGATGCGAAATCTGATATCCAATTATAGGTTTCAAAGATTTGTTGATTTGAACAAAGAGGCATTTTTTAGTGGTTACGTGAATGTAGGCGGTTCTGAAGAAAAACTGGTTGTGCCAGAATCATGGATGAATGTGTTCTATCTGTTGAATCACACATTTCGCCATTTGTTAACAGAGGGAGTTGGTCTTAGACAAGTGATGGATTGCTATTATGCGATAGCTACTTCTAATCTTTCTGATAGTGATAGAAAGAAACTAACAAATGCAGTAGAAAAATTTGGAATGAAGCGTTTTGCCAAAGGATTGGTTTGGGTTATTGAAGAAGTTTTTTTGGCCGATAATGTAGAAGAATTCAGGATTGTAAGTCCTTGGAAGGGGAATGTAAAAGAAGGTAAGTTTATACTTCATGAAATTATGTTAGGCGGTAATTTCGGGCATTTAGATAATAGATATAAGCAAGGAAAAGGTAAGACGGGAAAACTCCAAAAGGTATTTAGGCGGTCAATTCATCTTTTCACTCACTATCCGAGTGAAGCTTTTGCTGCACCTTTTTACTATGGTTGGCATTTCTGTTGGAAGAGATACAACAATCATGTTTTGACAATATTAACAAGTAAATGAATATATAATTATGTACAAACATTTTTTTAAACGACTTATTGGCTTCTTTGGAGCATTATGTGGTGTTATACTTTTGTTTCCCATCTTTATGGTGGTTACCATTTGGCTTCATTTTGCCAATAAGGGTGCTGGAGCTTTCTTCTTTCAGGAACGTATAGGTAAGGGAGAAAAGCCTTTCAAGATAATTAAGTTTAAAAGTATGACAGATGAAAAAGATGCTGAAGGAAATTTGCTGCCAGATGCGCAGCGTTTGACTATGGCAGGTCGTTTTGTTCGTTCAACTTCTATTGATGAACTGCCTCAATTCTTCAATATTCTTAAGGGCGATATGGCTTTTATAGGTCCTCGTCCTCTTCCAAAAGTATACTTGCCTTACTATACAGAAGAAGAGGCAAAGCGTCATGATGTGCTTCCAGGCATTTCTGGTTGGGCACAGGTTAATGGTCGCACGAATATTACTTGGGACAAGAAATTGGAATATGACAAGTATTATGCAGAACATTGCTCTTTCTTATTAGATGCTAAGATTTTTTTCTTGACAATTTATAAAGTATTCAAGAGAGAATCGGTAGGTGTTGAGACAAGTGGAGTGGTCAGTTTATATGATACCAGAGGTATACAGCGTGAAAAATATGCCAAATATGCAAAGGATTAATGAAATTGGCAGCGAGTTTTGGTTTGATTCAGAGATAAAAGATATAATCACTGAATCTCAAGAAACACTTGTGCTTTCAGGACGTACTGCGATAGATGTTATCATAAAAGACATTCTGAAGACTCGTAAGATTAGAAATGTATATCTTCCGGCATATTGTTGTGATTCAATGATTGATCCTTTCATTCGTAATGGCATTGCTGTGAATCTGTATGATATGTATTTTGATGAAAAACTTCAATATCTGATTGATGCCGATTTAGAAACGGATGTTTTTTATGTAAATAATTATTTTGGTTATGAAAATACAATAAGCAATAAAATATTAGAGCATTTTAAAAATAAAGGAGCAGTTGTCATTTATGACAAAACTCATTCTTTGTTTATGACAAATGATGCTACTGATGTTTATGCTGATTACACGTTTGCAAGCATCCGTAAATGGATTGGTGTCGTTTGCGGTGCTATAGTCTATAAGAAGGAAGGAACATTTGATTTAGAACTAAAAGATTATCCCTATTTACAATGCAAGATAGATGCAATGCAGAAAAAAGCATTGTTTATTAAAAATGGAAATGGTGATAAGCAGTTGTTCTTGAGCAAGTTTGGCGAATTTGGACATCATCTTTCTGAAGAATATCAAGGATATAAAATGGATAATCTGTCTGTTCGTATATGGCAACAATATGATAAGGTAGCGATTCGTGAGACGAGACGTAAGAATGCTGCTGTGTTGCATTTAGATGGGAAACATCATTTTATAGATAAGTTATCAGCGAATTGCTGTCCCGTTTTTGTTCCAATATTTTTTGAATCAGCGGAAAAACGTAATGCTGTTAGAAACAGTCTGATAGAAGAACAAATCTATTGTCCTATACATTGGCCTAAAAATAAGTTGGTAACGCCTAATATGAAGGTTAACAACATCTTTGATACGGAACTTTCATTGATATGTGATCAACGTTATACGGCATGTGATATGGAAAGAATTATAAACGTAATAAACAAATCATTATAAATTAAGTTTTGGAATTATGAAGACAATTCTCGTAACAGGTATTGGTGGCTTAACCCCTCGTTCAATTACCACCATCATTCGTGAGAACCATCCCGATTACAAAATCATCGGTTGCGATATTGAAAAGAAAGCTATGGGTTTCTTTATGAAGGGACTTGTAGATGAGTATTACATCTGCCCACGTTGCAACACACCTGAGTACTTCCCGTGGATTGAGAAGTTGGTGAAGGAAAAGAACATCGACTATGCTTTTGTTCAGCCGGAGAGTGAGATTGTAGAATGGGGTGACTATTATGATAAGCATGGTAAATTCCCTTGTCCTACTTTCATGGGCTGCAAATTACTGTCGCTCTCGCTGAAGGATAAAGCTATTATGGCTGAAGCTTTGGAGGGTACAGAGTTTATTCCTAAGACCATCAAGGTGACTCAAGACAACCCGAAATTTGAAGAAGTTGAAAAGGAAATTGGCTTCCCTTGTTGGATTCGTGCGACTAATGGTACTGGTGGACTTGGTTCTTTAAAACTTAACGATTTGAGTAGCTATAAGAGTTGGCTCTTTATCAATAGCTTTATCCCAGAGTTTACAGTAAGCGAATTCCTTACAGGTCGTCACTTGGCTAATGAAATGCTTTACTACAATGGTGAATACGTGAAGGGGGCAGCTTTGGAATGTGCAGAATACGTAATGGCAAGCACTGCTCCTTCGCGTGTGACAGGTAATACTCACTTTGGCCGATTCTTGAACGAAGATCGTATCAATGAATTTTGTGACCGTTGTATCAAGTATTTGGAAAAGAAACTTGGTGTTACAGCTCATGGTATTCTTTCCTTCGACTTAAAGGAGGATAGCGAAGGTAACATGAAGGTGACAGAGGTAAATATCCGTCACATGGCTTATGCAGGTGTGATGGCACATGTTGGTTTCGATTTAATAGAAGATACTATTAAAATTTTGGAGGATGGTAATTGTGACCGTGTAGAGCGTGCTCCTTATTACCACTATGACAAGCCTTATGTGTTCTTGCGTGATGTAGACGTTGAGCCTATCATCTTGGATAATGAGGCGATTTTTGATGATTCTAAGCATAAGTTTGAACTGTAATAAATATCATATAATAAAAAGGCTATTTGCTTTAGATATTTGCAGCCCCTTATTAAAAATGATAGTAAGGGACTGCACTTTTTCTTAGTAAATATCCAAATGATTTACAACAGATTTTATAGCAAAGAAAATGCAAAGTGAAATTGGAAGCAACTTTTGGATACATCCAAATGAAATAAATCAGGAACCTTCGGTGATAAAACCGAAACAGTTTGGATGTAATGGAAGTGATTATGTATGGATGTCAACAGCCAGAAGTGCAACAACCTTTATTCTAGATAGAATAGACAATAGAAATATTGAAAAGATAGCTGTAATTCCATCCTTTACATGTCATACGGTTATAGAGCCTTTTATTACTAAAGGATATAAAATACATACATATCATATTAACAGAGAGTTACTGGCTGATGCTAATGACATATTAGAAGTTATAAAAAATACAGGCGCTAATGTTTTCCTCTTTCATAAATATTTTGGTTGGAATACCATAACGAACTTGGAAAATATAATGCCTGAGTTAAAGCGTCTTGGTGTTGTGACCATAGAAGATTGTACGCAAAATTTGTATAGTACATTTAATAGAGTAGATGCAGATTACTTTGTGGGTAGTATTAGGAAATGGTGTGGAGTGCCCGATGGAGGCTTTGCTGTTTGTAAAGTAGGACAATTTGAGAACAAACCTCAAAACGTAGATAAAGAACTAAAGTTTCCCACCCCTTCATATTAGCTATTTGAGTAATAGTTCCCTTCGGT
>ERZ779904.408-NODE-408-length-10614-cov-1.68245_pt1 | contig 10614 bp, 10 predicted proteins | sample MGYA00511549_ERZ779904 | MGnify/ENA primary metagenome ERZ779904 (study PRJEB29588, sample SAMEA2151391) | human gut metagenome | biome: human gut; feature: human-associated habitat; material: faeces | place: Denmark | collected 2008/2010 ...
AAGTTATTGATTTTCTTAAATTTTGCTTGTATAATTTTAGAAAAAGCGTGAAAAGGAACTTTATATAATACAAATCTCTAAAAGGCTTAAAATTGAATTCTGGAAATAGATCAAAAATTAATTTAAACAAATTTGACTAATTCCATTAATTTCAAATATGTCCCAATTTCCCAAAAATGGGAAAAGAGAACCGTCCCCTTTTCCCAGGAAGAAGGTTATATTATTATGAAATTACGAACACCTACATATTTTAATGAATTTCATTGCATTGCAGACAAATGTAAAGATTGTTGTTGCATTGGTTGGGAAATTGATATAGATAAAAAATCTGCTGATTTTTATAAAAATGTATCTGGTGAATTTGGAGAAAAATTGAGAAAAAGTATTGATTTTGGTTCACCTAGCCATTTTGCTTTAAATGATAAAAATCGATGTCCTCTTTTAAATAACAAAAATCTTTGTGAAGTTTATATACAATTAGGTGAAGACAAAATGTGTGATATATGTACAGAACACCCACGATATTATGAGTGGTTTAATAATTTAAAAGAAGGTGGAATTGGATTGTGTTGTGAAGAAGCTGGACGAATAATTTTGTCACAAAAACAACCTTTTACAACAACAGAAAAAGAAATTCCTTTTGAAGATGCAGATACTTATGATATGGAATTATTTAACTATCTTTTAAACTGCAGATCAAAAATAATCTCACATATTGAAAATACTGAAAAAATTTTCAACCTAAAGATTCGCAATATATTATGGTATGCTTATACAATTCAATTAGATATTGATAATGATATGCTAGATGATGAAGAAATTTTTGATATAATAGATTACGAAAAAACAGATATAACACCAATTCTAAATTTTTACACAACACTAGATCCACTTAATCCAGATTGGATACCTTATTTAAAACATAGTATTTTAATATATAATAATTCACAAAACTCTCTACATGATTTTGAAAAACAAAATCCACAACTTAATAATTACTTACAAAATATAGCAATATACTTTATTTGGAGATATTTTTTAAAAGCTACATTTGATAAAGATGTACTTTCAAAAGTAGAATTTATGGCAATAAGTATAGCTCTAATAAAAATTTTATTCTTTTGCCAATGGTTAGAGAGCAAAACATTAACACTTGAAGACTGCACAGAAATAGTAAAAAACTTTTCAAAAGAAATAGAATATAGTGAAGATAATTTACAAAAGATTGAAGATATCTTCTATGATTCAACAGATTTTTCTATAAATAATATAATTGGAATATTTTAAAAATATAATGATATAAAAATTTTAGTACTAATATAAAATATAGAAAATGACTTTCAAAATATTCCACAATTTACGTATATTTTTTAATTAATAATACTAAATATAAAAAGATATTCGAGTTATTCTTTCAACTCGAATATCTTTTTAATAATTTATTATTGTCTATTTTCAAGACTCTTTACACTTTTCAAAAATATAATCACTCACAAACTTCTCAATAATTCTTAGCCTTTTCTCTGACACATCATCCTTCAAATGATATCTTTTTAAAGTATCTATAACATAATTTTTCTCGTTAATAATTTGAAAAGTTTCTTTAAAATTAATATCAAAAACCATAGCCATAACTGAAATTACATTATCTATGTAATCAATTCTTTTGCCTTTTTTTCTTTTGACTAATTTCTTATTCATCACTTCATCAAATACTTCGTCTGCAACTGTAGATGAATTAACTTCTTCTTCATCACCTTTGAAAAAAATATTAGCAGACTCATATAAAATATCGGTTTTATCAGCATCTCTTATAATTTTTGCAAATAGAAGTTCTTCACTATTTAATCCTTCTTCGATTGCAAATTTATTATGATTTTTTATTGCTTTAAAAATTAAATCATCATATTTATCAGTTTTAACATAGTTTCTAATATTATTTTTCAAAATTTCTACACCATAATCACCATGGTCAAAACTTTCTAAATCCCTATATGTTTGATGAATTTTATATTGATCAAATCTACCAACATCGTGAAGCAAACCAATTATTGAAGTAATTTCAATTTGTTCTTGTGTTAAATTCAATCTTGTAGCAATATCTTTTGAAACTTCCATAACTCTAATTGAGTGATATATTTTTCTATCTATATTTTTATCTTTTGTATCAAATTGTTTTGTATAAATTTTAAATTTACTTACAGCATTATCTAAATCTATATACATATATTTTTCTCCAAATTAAATTCTATTAACACCATCTTTTATTGCAGCTTCTGAAACAGCTTTTGCTACAGCATTTTTAACTCTTGGATCAAAAGCTTGTGGTAAAATATATTCTTCATTTAGCTCATTATCACTAACAAGACCAGCAATTGCATATGCAGCAGCAATCTTCATATTTTCTGTTATTTGACTAGCTCTAACATCTAATGCACCTCTAAAAATTCCAGGGAATGCAATAACATTGTTAATTTGATTTGGAAAATCTGAACGACCTGTTCCCATTATTTTAACCCCTGCTTTTTTTGCTTCATCTGGCATAATTTCTGGAGTTGGATTAGCCATAGCAAATACAACTGGATCATTGTTCATTGTTTTAATCATTTCTGCAGTTAATACTCCAGGAGCAGAAACTCCAATAAATATATCTGCACCAACTAAAGCATCTTTTAATGTTCCTTTTGTAAAACTTCTATTTGTAACTTTTGCAATAGATTCCTTAATTGGATTTAATTTCTCTCTTCCCTCATATATTGCACCAGTTCTATCACATAAAATAACATCTTTTAAACCTAAAGTCATTAATAATTTAGCAATAGCAATACCTGCTGCACCAGCTCCATTTATAACAGCTCTACAATTTTCTATAGATTTATTCAAAATCTTCATTGAATTTATAACTGCAGCACTTGTAACAATTGCAGTTCCATGTTGATCATCGTGAAAAACTGGAATATCGCATTTTTCCTTAAGTTTTTCTTCAATCTCAAAACAACGAGGTGCAGAAATATCTTCAAGGTTGATTCCACCAAAAGATCCACTTATGTTATAAACTGTTTGAACAAATTCGTCTACATCTTTTGTTCTAACACAAATAGGAAATGCATCTACATCACCAAATTCTTTAAATAAAATACATTTTCCTTCCATAACCGGCATCCCTGCTTCTGGACCAATATCTCCTAATCCTAATACAGCTGTTCCATCAGTTATAACAGCAACCATATTCCAACGACGAGTTAATTCCCAACTTTTTTTATAATCCTTTTGAATTTCAAGACAAGGTTCAGCAACTCCAGGTGTATATGCTAATGATAAAGCCTCTTTACTATCAACTTTAGCTCTTGCAGAAATCTCGAGTTTTCCTTTCCATTCATAGTGTTTTTTCAATGATTCTTCTCTATAATTCATGTTGTCCTCCTTAATTTTTATTTAATACAATATTATTATACTCGTCTCAAATTTTACCGTCAATTTATTTTATGAAATCTGTAAAAAACTGACCACTTGTTTAAAATGTGTCAATGGGTGTCAATGGGGACGGTTCTTTTTGACAACACCTTTGTCCATACACACCTTTTTAAATTTTTCCATCAAAAAAAATGGAACCTTTCGGTTCCATTTTTTACTCAATAGGAATATTCTTCTTTTCACTTTTTGCGTTTTCATCTTTCTTTGGAACAGTTAACTTTAATGTTCCATTTTTAAATTTAGCTTTGATATCCTCTTCTTTTACATCTTTACCTACAAAGAAACTTCTTGAACATTCTCCTATATATCTTTCTTTGTGAATATATTTCTTTTTCTTTTCTTCATCTTCTTCATCTTTTTTTGCTGTTACTGTAAGGTATCCATTATCAATTTCAAGTTGAATATCTTCTTTATTATATCCTGGTAAATCAACTTCAATTTCGTATCCATCATCAATTTCTTTAATATCTGTTTTCATTAAACGACTTTCTTTCATACTAAAAAATGGATCAGAAAACATTTCGTCAAATAAGTCCATTTCTTTTTTTCTTGGCATTAACATCATAATAGATTCCTCCTTAAAATACATATTCTTTTGTAAACTTTTCATTTACAGTTTATATTATATCCCAATTTTTAGCAAAGTCAATATATGAGCGCTAATTTTCACATAAAGTTCACCAAGTTAGCAAATTAGCATCATATTTCTGCTTAACAACCAACTTTTCCATATAATATTGCATTTTAATTTTATTTATATTAATATAGAATTAACTATAATTTTTTTAGGGGGTTCTTATGGGATTTTTTGATAAATTAAAAAATATTGGAAAAGCTATAAAAAGTAATATTCCTGGTGATATAAAAGATGGAATTAATCATATTTCTAAAGATTTTAATAAAGATATTTCCAGTAACATTGATAGCTCTTCTGCTGAAAATACTATTCCGGATAAATTTAATAAATTTCCAAGCTTTGATGGTGAAATTTCTCATGTATCTGAAAAAGAAACACCTTCATATATTTTGTGTGCTTTAACATATGAAAATGTTTCCTCTCTTGATTTTGAAGACTATCTTTATGAAATAACAAGAGCTGGATATATTCAACAATCTAATGACAGATACGAAAAGGAAAATACTTTTATTATTGTCGAATATATAGAGAAAACTTTACATATAGTTTTTCATATTAACAAATAATATAAAAAAATATAAAAAAGAATGACTTTATTCGCAATCGTTGATAAAACATATTTGCAATAAATTCATTCTTTCAAATCTTAAGTATTCCATTTACAAAAATCACTCATATTTATTTCATAATTTTCACATCTTATATACTTATTTTCTTGTGTTTTCCTTATTTTTGTTAATTCAAATAATTCGTTACTATTCCACAATTTTTCAATATATTCTATGTATTCTTTATCTTTTTCTTTATCTGCATATTTATATAAATATTCATTACGAAATTTTTCAAAATCCACCGACTCCTTTTTTTCTTTAAAGTAATCTATCATATTATATATTGTTGGCAAAGCTTTTTCAAAAAACTTATTTTGATTCATATCACTATATTTTAAATTTGTTTCTTCAGGAAACATTTCATTAACATATCCAATTTTATATTTTAAACATGCATCTTTTATAGGTTTCATTTGTTCCAATATAAATTTTCCATATGGTGAATGAATGTAATTTTCTTTTTCAACTTCTAATTCATAAATTTCTTTTATTTTTTCAGGTAAATTATCATCTATATTTTTTAGTGCATTAAATAATAATTTATTATCATGTGAATGAATTCCCAAAATATTTGAATACACACATTTTGCTCCAGCATTTGCTACAGATTTTATTAACTGATCTATTTCCGCTTTTGAATTCAAATATGGTATCACAGGAGAAAAATGTATATGAACTGGAATTCCTTTTTTAGTCATTTTTTTTATTATATTTATTCTTTCATTTGTACTTGGTACATTAAGCTCTATTTTTCTAGATTTTTCATCTGTTGTAGTAATAGTTGTTTGAACTAATACCAAATCTTTTTTTGCTAATTGCTCTAAAATATCAATATCTCGCTCTATTAATACAGATTTAGATAAAATAGTTATTGGAATTTCATATTTTAAAAATAATTTAAGTATTTTTCTGGTACACTGTGTTTCCTGCTCTTCTTTTATATATGGGTCAGTATTTGAACCGAAAAATACAATTCTTTTATCAATATTTTTTAATTTTTCATCTATTTCATTTACTATATTTTCATCTATTTTTATCTTTTTATAAAAATCATTTGTATATGCATTAAGACAATATGCACAACAATAACTGCATCCTGTATATGTATTCATAAAATACTTCCAATGATGTGAACGCAGTGTTAAAATATCTCTATGAAATAAATTTATAACATTATCCATTACTCTAAGTTCCTCTCTATTATATTATTATTATCCAGTTTAAAATTGTAAGACTTAATTATATCATTTAAATTTAGCGGTATTCCCTTTACCGAAAATCTTGTTTTCCAGTAATTAAATATATTCTCTGAACTTCGTGTATATAATTCTTTCCTATTTTTATTTTTACATATTATGATACTACAAAAGGATTTAACATTTTCATTATCTTTTTCAATAACATCCAAATTTTTAAAATATTTACTAAAATATAAACCTCTATTTACAATAAAATTTTTAATAATCTCTTTGTTCTCCTCACAATCTTTTATAATATTTTTATGATACTTAAATTCTACTTCTATTGCTTTTTTTTGATAATTAACAGCATACTCAAAATTTTTTAATATCTTTATTGGATTTAAAAATCTACCATAAATAAAGCTACCATATGTATCATTTTTTAAATCTTCTTCTAACATTTTTTCAGGTAAAAACGTAGCCTTAAGTTCTTTGCAATTTATTTTTTTATGCTTTTGAAAGAAAGCCTTTTTACTAATAACCACAATATCTATATCATTAAAATTTTCAGAATATACATATGAGCCTATTATAAAAGAGCAAATTATTTCATCATTATATTCAGATAAAAAAGTATTAATTTCTTCATCCATAAATAATCTTCCCCCTATATTTATATCACTTATATTTCGATTTCATGATTTGCTATTGTATTTATTCCATACAATGCTGACTTTCTACCATATTTTGAAATAATAATTTTATTTTTATTTTTTAAAGATTTATGTACTGAATCATTTACAATATTTTTTATATCATCAAAAAAGTATCGTGCTACATCAGTCATTCCTCCCCATATAAATAAACATTCTGGGTCTAATGTAGTATAAATATTTGCTATTGCCTTACTAAAATAATATATTGAGTTTTTAAATATTTTATTCAAATTTTCATCTTTATTTTCTTTAATGTAATTTAAACTACTTTCAATATTATCTCCACTTATTTTTAAGTATTTATTTATCGAATTTCGCATTGCTTGAGCACCAGATATTGCATTTAAGCACCCTTTTTTTCCACAAAAACATACATATTTTTCATTATCAGAAATATATATATGACCAAATTCTGGAGCAATTTTATTTGCACTTCTATATAATTTATTATTTTGAAATATTGATAATGCAATACCAGTTCCCCAACTTACAGCTAAAACATTCTTTGTAAATTTGAAATTTTCCGACTTCAAACATCCTATCAAACCTGCATCTCTATCACTTATTATAAAAATATTAAAGTTGAAATATTTTTTTAAATAATTTACCATATCAAAATTATATAAATTAAGATTTATTGCATGAATTATAATTCCTTTTTCAATATCAACAGCCCCTGGAATAGAAATTCCTACAGAATTTACATTATCATTCTCATTTTCACTTATACTTTTTATTATATCTTTTAACTGATTTAATACATTTGCTCTATCAGTACTAACCAAATTATATTTCTTTAGTATTTGACCATAAAAAACAGCATATTTAATATATGAACCACCTATATCTATACAAATATTACTTTTCATATTCACTATCCTTTTTATTACGAACTTCATTTAACATTCTCTGAATATTCGTTTTATTTACAGCATTATTAACATGTTTTTCTAAACTTTCATCTTTTGATATTGTAATTGGTGTAGTCATTTTTTCATATAATCTTTGTGCTTCTGACTCATTAAGTTTTCCAATACATTTCAATAAATCAGGTGACCATGTATTTACTGTATTTTTAAACTTAAATGCACTACCAAAAATATACGACTCTCTTGATGAATTACTTAAACTAAACAATTCTTTTTTTAAATCAAATGGCACATCAGCTGGAGGTCTAACATATGGTACTGCAACATACAAATTTTCCGATTCATTTTCTAAACATTGTTGTAAAAGTTGCATCATATACATTTGATAAACATGATGATTACTTCCAATTATAACTCTTTGATTTTCATCAAAACAAGATAAATATGTTAATGCTGCAAAGTCAATATCTATGTTATATTTTGTACCATTAACAACAACAGGAACCTTAGTATCACGAACTCTTGAAACCAAAATATCTTCGTCTTTCAACCTTTTATGAAATTCCAACTGATCTTTTGCTATTCTTGATGGTAACGTTTTGCTTTTAAAATCAATATTACTAGCATTAAAAACAAGAACTTTTTCAATACTATCTCTGCATTTCTCGCCACACTCTTTACAATATACTTCATTATCTTTCATAATATATGATCTTTTTGTAACAAAATCATTAGCACTTCCGCTTTTCATATCAATAACACCGCAAGGACATCTTAAAACTTTTAATTTTTTTTCTTTAATAAATCCATTATCTATTAACTTTTGAACATTAGAAAATAATTCTGGTTCATTTTCCGTATCAACCCAAACATCATCAACATCAATATCCATTTGATATAACAAATTATAATAGTCATCAACAAAATCAGATCTTTTCACATAAGAATCCATTAAGTTTATTCCTAAATATGATTTTGCACCTATTCTTTTGGCCAAAACATCTGCAATTGATGGTATAACAATCATACCTATTTTTTCTTTTCTATGTGGTTTCATCGGCAATGTAATTACAGCCATATCACTATTAACTATATTTTTTTGCATGTTATAATACCCTTTCCATCTTTACTTATAATTTCTGCTATAGATCCATTTATAATAGCTAATTGAGGAGGAACATGTCCAATATCTGCATTGTATATTACAGGAACATGCAAATCACCTAATGCATCCTTTAATGTTTCTTCATAAGAGATATTATATTCGTTTTCACAAATTGCAGGTTTTCCAAATATAAATCCACTTGTATATTTAAAATAACCACTTTCTTTCATTTCCCACAAAGCACTATAAACATCTGCTGTATTTAATGCAAAACTCTCAAGAAACCAAATAATTCCATCTTTTTTATATTTTTCAATATAATTTATCGTATTATCATATTTAGTTCCTATTAATTTTGTTATAGATTCTAAATTTCCTCCAATAATTCTGCCCTTTAATGATATTTTTTCCTCATTATATAAATTTTTCCATTCTGTTTTTTTATCAAAGTTAAAGTCTCCAATTATATCTGATCTTTGATGAACGCTCTGATATTTTTCCGATGATATTTGGTTTATTTCAGCCCCCTCTAACATTTTTATTGTATTTAATTGAGATACTCCTATTTTTTTCATACCATAATTCATAAAATTATCAGCATGTATTGTTGCAATATCAAAATTTGTTGTTAAATAATATGATAAAACTGTTGTATCTGAAAAACCTTGAATCCACTTTGGTTGCGAATTTTTTAAAATATCTTTATGCTCATTCAAAAATGGCAACATTTCAATTAAAAATTGTCCTCCTTTTAATGTTATAATTGCCTTCACATCTTTATTGGTCCATAATTTTAAAAATTCTTCTGCTCTTTCTTTACCAGATGAGCTTCTTGCTTTATCATTTTTCATAATATTGCTTGATTCTATTATATTATGACCATAACTTTTAAAATTTTCTTTGGCTTTCTCAAACTTCAAAATTTCAGTATCTTTCGATATTCCTTTTGATGTTGCAATCACCCCAATATAGTCATTTTTATTTAGATTTTTAGGATAAATCATTTTACACCTCTTACATACTTTAGTATACTTATTATATTATATGAATTAATTTTTGCTCATATAACTTTTATAACATTTGTATCTAAAATTTCTCTATATCTATTCACACATAATGTATTTTATATCGTTTTTATCAATTAATCAATCTTTTATGCTATAATTATTATCTTTTATATTAATTGCAATTCAATTCTAAATCTTATTACTTCCTGTTTTTATAATTTTAAATTTCACACATACCTCAAAATTTAAATGTATCTTTTTGGTGAATTTTGTTGATAATAAATTTTAGCTATGATATATTATTTACGAAAATTTTCAAATAATGAAATTGTAATTTTTATAGGAGGGTAATTATGGATTTCGAACAATGGAAAAATTTTAATAAAAATGGCGAATGGACAAAAGAAATTGACGTTCGTAGCTTTATTCAAGCAAACTACAAACCTTACACAGGAGATGCAACTTTTTTAGCTGATGCTACAGAAAAGACAAAAACTCTTTGGAATGAAGTTCTTGAATTATACAAAAAAGAAAGAGAAAATGGTGGTGTTTTAGATGCTGATGTAAAAACTCCATCTACAATAAATGGATATGATGCAGGTTACATTGACAAAGACTTAGAAGATATAGTTGGTCTTCAAACAGACAAGCCTTTAAAAAGAGCTATTATGCCAAATGGAGGTATTCGTATAGTTGAAAAATCTTGCGAAGCTTATGGTTTAAAAGTTGATGAAGAAACATCTAGAATTTACCATGCTTTAAGAAGAACACATAATGATGGTGTTTTCGCAGTATACACACCAGACATTAGAGCTGCAAGAAGCTCACACTTAATAACAGGTCTTCCTGATGGATATGGTCGTGGAAGAATTATAGGTGACTACAGAAGAGTTGCATTATACGGTGTTGATGCATTAATAGAAGCAAAAAAGAAAGATATGGAAACATATGACAGAGACGAATTCACATATGATGTAATTAGGGCTCGTGAAGAAATGCATGACCAAATTGCTG
>ERZ779904.409-NODE-409-length-10606-cov-1.64354_pt1 | contig 10606 bp, 6 predicted proteins | sample MGYA00511549_ERZ779904 | MGnify/ENA primary metagenome ERZ779904 (study PRJEB29588, sample SAMEA2151391) | human gut metagenome | biome: human gut; feature: human-associated habitat; material: faeces | place: Denmark | collected 2008/2010 ...
CTCTGCATATTTTACCTGCACCTCATCCGGATACATGACATAGCTTCGTTTCGTAGGCATGGAGTAGGTCGTCGATGATCCGCCTTTTCCTGTAACTGCATAAGACTTTACATTCCAGGAAGCCAGATCTGACAACTGCATTTTTACCAATGCAGAAATATCCTCTGAACTCATACTCGTCGTAAACATCCCGGACATACTATCCATAATTGCTGAATAGTTGCTAAGCACCGTTGTTCCGGAAGAAATTTTCTTAATCAGTGCCTCAATTGCCTGCATCTGATGACGTCCTCTGGAATTATCCCCATCTGCAAAAGATTTTCTCTCCCGCACGTAGGAAAGCGCCACCGTACCATTTAACTGATTGGTTCCCTGATTGATATAAAATCCACCTTCACTTGTCCGGAAGGCTTTCTCCGACTCTACGGTAATTCCTCCGACTGCATCTACTAATGTCTTAAATCCATTAAAATTAATCTGCACATAATAATCCACATGCTCATCATACAGATTTCCAAGTGTGGCCATAGAACAGTCTATTCCATACATTCCACAATGGGTCAGTTTATCTTTTGCACCTGCTGATGCTGCCGTATCCACGTAGTAATCTCTCGGTGTATTAATTAGAAGCACCTGCTTCGTGGACGGATTGACAACTGCCAGAATATTGACATCACTGCGGCTGGTGGTAAGAGTAAGGGTTCTGGTATCGGAACCACTGATATAAATGACAAACGGATCTGTTGTAATGGATTTTTCTGCCGTCTGTGAATCCTCCGTCACCACCGTTTCTTCCTCATGATCATACAGGGTACGCGTTCTGGAAGAAAATGTTTCATACCCATCCTGTGCCTCTACCACGTCTACATATGCCACATTCATAAGCATAGCATCTGCATTTCCTTCGTATAATGCCTGCACCATGTCGAGAATATTATCATACACCTGCGTGTGGATCTGTGTCCCGACAGTTTCATTGATCTTTTCGATTGCCTTTTGGGTATGTTCGTAATCGTATTTTTCGGTAATCGCAAACACATAGTCTTTCGCATCCATCAGTGTCTGTGCCGGATCATCCACCATGACATAAGCCGATACGGTATCTGTTGTTTTTACATTTCCAGTAATATCTCCCAGAGTATTTCCGGCTTTTACAAGCATATAAGAACCACCGATACATACAACCATGCATGCAAGTGACAAAAGGATTCCGAATGTGCGTCGGACATAACATGCTGTCTTTTTTTTGCCTTTTTTCCCGAAATAAAATAGACAGTATTCCATAATCAGCAAAAAAAGCAGGATCAATCCAAACAACATCACATACAATTCCGGAAGCATATTCAGCCACAAAACGATTCCGACAGTTGTAAGACTCAATACCAATTGCACCACCAGAATAATTCCGGCGGTTATTTTCCATTTACTTTTCTTTTTTTCCTTTGTTGCTTCCATGTGTTATCCCCAGTTTGCAAATATAGCAACCATCACTTTTTGTTATCCTTTTACCGTTTTAAAATTTTCGTTTTTATTTTAGATAATAATTTTTTTATCTTCTTCTCTATTCCCTTGCCGGGATAAATATACTGAAAGACTGCAATCAATAATCCAAATAAAATTATTGCAATTATCGCAAAAGGAATTTTGCTCACCATTTTCATTCTTGCAATTATCCAAATTATAATTAATGAAATGAATGTCTGCACTGTTAAAACCACATAAGCTGTGTTTTTCCACTTTTTTTTATTAGCGTCTTCTTGTATTTTAATTTTTTTTCTAAGTTTTTGATTCACATTCAATCTTTCATTACAAGTTTCATAAGTTCTTCTGAACTTTCTCATTAATTTTTCATTTTGTTCTTTTAATGAAGTACCCTCAAACTTCTGGATATTTTCAAGCAAAGTTTTGTAATCATAAGGCTGAATGTTACAATTTGGTCCAAGTATAATCTTTTTTACACCAGTAAAAAGTGCCCGATATACGCTCATGAGATATTCCGGATCTTTAACGATGCCCTCTTTCATTGCTTTTTCCAATTTATTAACAATCTTTTCTGCAACAAAATCACAACGTTCTATTGCTCTCTCAGGATACCCTATTCTTTTATAAAAGCTTGATACTTTCGTATTCCAGATTAAATTCACAGATGGAATATTCATCGAAAAGGAAATAATTCCAGGGTGAAGGCGGCACGAAATCACCCCATCATATTCTGACATTTTTACAAACAAGTTCTCTGGTAAATTCATATTAAACACACATTTTTCTATCGGTACATTGTAAAATCTGATAAGATAATCCAAAAAAGCTTCATCTCCAAAATTACCACTTGTTATCAATTCATAATCATAGCCCCGGGTTTTTAATATATCAATGACATCCGTCCATAATTTTGCAGATTGTTCTTTCGTGAAATCAACATGATTATCTATAAATCCATTCGCTCTCATAACAAATATGCCAATTTTCTTTTTCGCATTTTTTTTGCCATTTGACTTTAAAATTGCCTCCTGACCAATAAAATTATCAAATACTGTTGCAGAAAACACAGCCGGATCAGATACAAGACCTATTTCAAAAGAATCATTAACTTTATATTTTTCAAGTTTGTCTATCCCGTCACGTGTAGTGATCTGTTTCACACATCCCATATTAAGTGCTATTTTTAGTCTCTGGCACCTTTTATTTTCTTCATTATATGCCTCAATTCCAATTGCCGAAAAAATAACAGGTTTGTTAAATTGCTGAGCAATTTCAAGAGTTAGTGCTGTTCTTTCATAAAATGTTTGATACAAATAATTGAATACTGGCGCTCCTCCAAAAACAATCAAATCTGCCTGTGATATTGCATCCTTGGCATTTTGTAATAATAGAGGGTCTCTTGTTTTCATATATTTTTTTGTAATAATAGAAGCCGATCTACTACTAATTTGATACTCACTTTTGCTAAATCCAAGATTCCTCATTAAAGCATGTAATAATCCAATATCACTATTTTCAATAACTTGATCACCTATATTATCTGAATCTCTATTTGTTAATAGCAAAATCACATATTTATTTTTTAACTCCATATTTCACCCTCTTTTAAAATACGATATAAGTATCAAAACCATACCACCACTTTAACTTATTTCATCCAGCATATCATTCGTTTATAAGCTTCAACTAACCCAATTTCCGGTTTCCATCCGAGTTCTCGCATCTTTGAAGCATCTAGCCACATTTTTACCGGTGGTGCATATCCAAGTGATACACTATCCTCTGGTATATCAATAACCACCTGTATCTTTTCTCCTGCAATCTCTCTTGCAACGAGCTCTGCCATATTCCGAATTGTGATATGGCTATCCTCATTTGCTATATTATATGCTTCCCCAGCTTTTCCTTTCACTAAAAGGGTCATAATAGCGGCAATAGCATCTGCTGTATATACATAATTACCTTCGGACTCTCCAGTCGTATGCAGTACAATATTTTCACCTCGCATCACGCTTCTTGCAAATTGTGCAAACACACGATTTTCTGTTGGAAGAATTCCCGCACCAAAAGTCTGTGCCAGTCTCGCGCTGATTACATTTACTCCATACTGCGCCGCATATGCAGTACACAGACATTCACACATACGTTTTCCTTCCGGATAACAGCTTCGAACATTCTCAATATCAACATAACCTAAGTCCTTTTCAGCAGTTTTTCCACCTACTGTCGGCTGTCCATAAATTTCCATTGATGAAATATAAATAAATGCTTTCGCCTTCTTTTCCACTGCAAGTTGAAGCATTTTTTCTGTTCCATCAATTGACGTACAAATGGTACCTACCGGATCAGACACCATTACTTTCGATGCTGTCACTGCTGCAGCATGAACAATATAATCACAATCTCCTTCACAGTTCACTTTTTCTTTTGTCAGGTCTGCCACAACATAAGTTAACGCATCTGTTTTTTCTTCTGCAAAAATCTTATCTGCCTTTTCAACATTACGTACTACTGCATAAATGTTTGCACCAAAATTCATGGTTCGATTTGCATATAGCAAATATTTCACAATCAAAGAACCAATCAAACCTGTTGCTCCAGTAATCACAAATGAACTATTCCGCAACGCATCCCATGAAATATCCCGTTTTGTAATCTTGTCAAAATCTTCTTCTAAAACATCTTTCATATCGGGTCTCCTAATCTAAAATGAATTTAATCTTCTAAACCATAAATCTGCGCTTCTTCTTTTGCATCCAACAACGCACGCATCGTATAAAAATCATCTGGTGTAGTAATCTTAATATTTTCCTGTGGTCCTTCGATCAAATATAATTTTTTACCATAATACTGCATCATAGAACAGGAATCAATAAAATCAAACTTATTCTCTGCAATTGCTTTACGGTGCGCTTCAATAATTTCATCAAGATAAAAACTCTGTGGTGCACGAGCCAGACGCGTATCCGCACGATTCGGAACATCCTCGATAGAATTATCCTCTGCAACAACCAAAACGGTTTCTTTTACTTTAACACAAGTAATGGAAGAACCATGCTTCTTAACCGACTCTATATTATCTGTAATTGTTTTCTCATTAATAAGTGGGCGAACTCCATCATGTATAAGTACAATAGATTTTTCTCCACAAGCAATTTCTTCTGCTGCTTTTAATCCATTATAAATGGATTCCTGACCACTTGCCCCTCCTGAAACAACCTTCTTCACCTTATGGATATTAAATTTTTCCAAAAGTTCCTGCAGATAAGGAATCCACTCCTCCAGACATGCAACTGTAATTGCATCAATTTCCGGATGATTCTCAAACAATTCCAGTGTATGAATAATAATAGGTTTTCCATACACATCAATAAATTGTTTGGGTTTCACGCGACTATTCATACGTTTCCCCACACCACCTGCAAAAATTACTCCAATATTCATGATAACATCTCCCTATTTTTTATTTTATATTATTTATATATGACAATAAGGTAATACCTTCTTTTTCTGATAATCAACCATTATCTCATAAATGCGCTTACAATTATTATGATCATTATAATAAAAAAAATCATCCGCACGGCGCACATATTCATCTTTCATTTTACATCCATTCGCCATGTATTCACACAATAATTCTATCAATTCATCATTATCATGTGCAATTTCACCAAATGCCATCGTATCGTAGAAAAACGTTCCCTCCTCATAATGCTGCGGAATGTCTTTATGATGCAGATATACCAGTGGCTTTCTCATATAGGCAAAATCAAACTGGATACCAGAAAAATCAGTTACCATCAGGCTTGACTCGCGAAACATCGTCTCATAGCTCATGTCCCCAACCGCAGGAATAATATCTACATAATCATTCCTATCAAAATCATTTACCTGTGCGCTCACAATAGGATGCAGTACATATTTAATCCGATAACCGTATTTCTTCGCAGCATCAATCAGTCGCGGGTCATTGATCAAAGAATTAAATACCTGAAAATAAGTGCTTTCTTTAAACAATGGATTGTAATCTCTCTGTTCTCCTTCACTGGTACGTACCGGTACAGCTGCCTGCATGCGCCATGTAGGACTGATCATAATCTGCTTCTTATCATCATTTTTAAGCCCATCGTAACGTGGTACTCCCGTAAGTTTTAACGCATCATAACCTACATAATCATAAATTGGTTTAGAAAGATTTTCTATCTCATATTTCGATGCACAAAAATAAAGTCTGGTATTATCACGCAAACGATTCTGCGCAACCGCAATCTTCTGTACAGACATACCATGTTGTACACAGCATACATGAAAATTAACAAGATCACGTACATAACTTGAATTCGGAAGTCCGTAATTATTAAAAGCAAAAACCGTTGAATTTGAAATAACCATCATATCTGCCATAAGAAATACAAGACGATGCTTAATGCTTCCTCTTACAAGCGGCTTATATCCTGCTTTCTTTAATCGCTTATAATCTGTTGTATGCTTATCAATCAGATAATAATGTTTATTCCCATCTTTTTGGTCAACAGAATATCTATACAAATATTCAGAAGAATCTCCGCCCTTATAAATCTTGTCCAGATACATCCAAATCGGCTTATGCTTCATAATTGGTCGCATCATAAAATATACTTTTCGAATTACAAGAAACAGCCATGCCCGTTTATTAAATGACAAAAACATTTCTTTTGATAACTTATGTTCCTGTTTTCTCTGCTCCCTTTTCCCTATGGCAAGAACTCTGATACCTTCTCCATTCTTTATTGCCATATACTTTTGTTCATTACCAAAACACCAGTAACTGTTTGCAAAAGCACCACTCATTCTGCTAAAATGAGATTCATAGGAAAAATTAATTTTTATTTTTTCTCCGCCAATATCTGCCACGCAAAACAATTCACACTCTTTCACTTTATCCAAAGGAAAATCTGCATGGAACGAATGACCTTTGTATACACTGACACCAAAAATTTTTGTCAATGCGTATCTTCCATTATATTTCAAAGAATATTTTTTCCCATTAAACAGCATAAATATATCATCTGACATTGAATATAGAATAGGATGTATCGTTCCATCAATGCTCAACATATTATTTTCATAATTCATAAAAAGAATATTTGTTTTTAAATTTGTAATCTTATTGAATACTGTATTTTTTGAACCATAATAAACATTTCCCGACAAATATCTTTTTTCAAATTTAAAATCCCCCCCATATTTCAAAATTCCACATAACCATTTCATAGAATCTGTCAGATGACTTTCCTTAATTTTCTGACAGTCAAACATGATATCATCTTCTATATACTGGAACGCCTGTCCCATTCTCTCCAAACAAAGTTTTTCCTGTCCCTGTGAAATTACATGTTTGTTCCGATTATTTAAATTACTCATTATTCGGCTTTTCACTGTAAACATAAAATGATACTGAATAAAACTAGGAACTTTTCCGTATTTTTCTTTAAGATTCTTTAAAAAAGGTATCCAGAACTCTGTAAATGACTCCTCATACCATTCCCTTTTGTAAATTCCTTCATAAAAAGTGCTGTTGCCCTCTTGTACCTCAACACTCTCATAAATTTGCGAATTAAGAAAAATAAATTTCTTTTCTTTTGCCATTAAACGTAAGAAAAAATCTTTCTCCGTCTCCATCCCCAATGTTTCGTCAAATTTATTTTCCACAAAAACTTTATTGCTCAGAAATGTACCTCCAAAATAAAATGGATAACAATAAAATTCTTTAGTCACATCCTGCACAACTATTTTCTTATTCATTTCATCCATTGCAAACGCACCACCTGTTCCATCAGGCATTACCTTGCGCAGCATAAATATATTATTTTTTGAATATTTTTCTGAAATCTCCTGCACCTGTCTCAAAGTACCTGGTGTCCATCTATCGCCTCCATTAAGATAGGTAATAATATCACCTGTTACATGTTTTTGTGCATGTTCATACAATGAGTTTTCATTTATCAGTGCATATTTATCTGCTTTAATTTTCAGCGTTTCTAATTCAGAAATAAATCTGTTCTTTTCATCATTCTCCTTTTGATAAATTAAAACCTGTACATTTAAATCTGCAGCAATTATTTGTTCCTTTAAGCATTGTAAGGTAATTAAATTACTATTTTCATCGGCTGACAATTTCCAAATTATTGATATATTCATCTTAAGACTCCTACTCTTTCTTTGCCGTAGATTTTTTTATTTTCTTCTTCGGCACTTCTTTTTCTCTTTCCTCTATCATTTTTTCATACACCGATGCAATATCAATTTCACCAAATGCAATCAATTTTCCATGATCAAGTATCATAGCCTTATTACATATCCGTTTAACTTGATCCAGTGAATGTGATACAAATAAAACTGTCACCCCAGAATCAAACATACTCATAACTTTTTTTTCACTTTTTTTACGAAATTTTGCATCACCTACCGATAGTACTTCATCCAAAATAAGAATTTTAGGAGAAACAATAGTCGCAATTGAAAATCCCAATCTAGACTTCATTCCGGATGAATAATTTTTCACTGGAACATCAATAAACTCGCCCAATTCAGAAAATTCGACAATCTCATCATATTTTTCATCAATAAATTGTTTTGTATACCCAAGCATTGCACCATACAGATAAATATTTTCTTTTCCCGTATATTGTTTTTCAAATCCCGCTCCCAATTCCAACAGCGGCGCAATTTTTCCATGTTTTTCCAACGTTCCCTCCGTTGGCTTAAATACTCCAGCAATTACTTTTAATAGCGTACTTTTCCCAGCACCATTCAATCCGAGGATGCCAACCCTTTCTCCCTTTTTAATTGTAAGGTTAATATCTTTCAATGCCCAAAATTCATTATATTGGATCTGATGGCGTAACGACTGGATTACATAATCCTTCAAACTGTCAACTTTTTCTTTGCTTAAATTAAATTTCATTCCTATATTTTTTAATACAATAGCATCTTCTTTGCTCATAGAACACTCCATTCTTATATTTGTAGGATGAAATCATCCTGTTTTTTAACAAACATTATCAATCCTACCACCATTGTCACTACACTAAATCCCAAAGCGTATAAAAAATAGTGAACATTCATCAATCTACCAAAAACAGCATCCCTGAAAATACTGATTATGCTATACAACGGATTAAACTTTAAAATCCATGAAAAACTGCTATCAAGGATTTTCTCTGGCTGATAAAAGATCGCACACATATACATAATCAACATCAAAGCAACTCCCCAAAGATATTCCATATCACGAAAAAACACCCCAAGTGTTGCAAGAATAAAACTACAACCAATCGAAAGAAGTAATACAAGAATCAAAGCAATCGGTGCCTGGATCAGATACCATGTTGGTCGAACATTTAATACAGCCACAACAACAAGAACAATCAGCGAAATTAAAAAAATAATATAATTATATAGAATGCTTGACAAAGTATATAAATATTTTGGTACATATACTTTCTTAATCATAGCCGCGTTTCGTCGTATTGATGTCAACGCTGATTTAGTTGAAGTTGAATAAAAATTATACAAAAGACGTCCGCAAAGAATATATACAGAAAATTCTTTCGTACGTGTTCCTAAAATTGTACCAAAAACGATTGTTAACACAATCATTGTCAATAACGGCTCAAGCAATGACCAGATAATACCAAGATAGGATCGTCTATACTTTAATTTAATTCCTTTTTTTACCAGTTCCCATAACAAAAAACGATAATTAACAAATGATTCTATATATTTTTTCATAATTACCTCACTTATCTTGATTTGAATAGTTAAATCTCTATACTGGAATCGGCCCATACTTTCATCTGATGATCCCTCCGTTTCTTTTCCGGTGGCAATTTCATATAATCACCAAAAATCTGTGTCAGATATTTTTCGTATCCTCCGGGAGCAAAATACTCGTGATTTTCAAATAATACTCGCGTGAACTGCACTACCTCATCATGTAGGCACCGTTCTCCCACCCCATAGATTCCATATGTAATTGCCCCAACATATTTCGCTGTATCATAATCATATCTGGAAGCAATTTGATTCATCTTTCGGATAATTCTCGGATAACCAACACATCGCATTATAAGAACCAGAGGTGTTTTTGCAATAATATGTCCAATTGATGTTCCCTTGCCAATTTTAGCTCTTGCATTCTGGATCATATAACGCATCCTTTTCATCTTCCTCGATAACCGTATTGCCTCTTTTTCGTCTTCCGGCCATCCATCCTGTGGAAAAATATCTACGAACAAATGCAATACCTGACATTTTTCGCGAATGTATTGCGAACTGTTTCGTTCTAAATACGTTCCTGTATGAACCAGTTCGCAATACGGATTAGAGAGTGTTCCCTCTTCACCGGAAATTGCCAGCAAATGCCCATTCACCGGATTTGTTTTTACAAGTTTCAGAAATCTCTCATAATCCGGTCTCGGCATACCAACATCGATGTCATCATCCCAGGGAATAAATCCCTTATGTCTCACTGCCCCTAACAAGGTTCCTCCAACCAAATAATATCTCAGCTTATATTTTTCACAATAAGCGGCAAAATCATCCAGCATTCCTACCAAAACCTGTTGTATTTCTTTCTTATCCAACAATCTTGGTTCCTTGTATTGTCCCAGAAGTTTCAGATCATAAAGCACGTGATGTTCTCTCTTATTCTCCGGTGGTAATGTCATGTAATCACCATATAATCTGGAAAGATAATTATCATAATCTTTCGTAACACAAAACATGTTTCCTTCAAATTCCATCTTTACAGTATCCATATAAGGATGCCTCGGGTATAATTCGCCGAAAAAATGTTTTCTGCCTGATGGAATGGTAATATATTTTGAATCATCATCTCTGCAACGTGCCATTTCCATCTGTACTTTTTTATATAAATACTTGGGATTCAATGCAAACAACCAACCAATACAACGCTTTATAAACATCACACAACCAGCCTTACGGTTTCCGCGTGCGAGTTCCTTAAACTCATCTCTCCAAGCGTACATTCTGTAACAGGACAAAAAAAACAATCCAGCCTGAACACCGACTCCGTGTCGTAGACGCTGGAGCGGATTATCATAAGTGTTTTCTATAA
>ERZ779904.419-NODE-419-length-10409-cov-1.58258_pt1 | contig 10409 bp, 9 predicted proteins | sample MGYA00511549_ERZ779904 | MGnify/ENA primary metagenome ERZ779904 (study PRJEB29588, sample SAMEA2151391) | human gut metagenome | biome: human gut; feature: human-associated habitat; material: faeces | place: Denmark | collected 2008/2010 ...
TTCTACAGGGGCCAGAAAATAGAATTTATATTGAATTAACAGGAAATGGCTTTTTATATAATATGGTTAGAATAATTGCTGGAACATTAGTTGATGTTGGATTAGGCAAAATAAAACCAGAAAAAATACCAGAAATAATAAAAGATGGAGATAGAAAAAAATCGGGAAAAACACTACCACCAAGTGGTTTGTTTTTAATGAAAGTAATGTACTAAAAGAATTTTTTCTTAAAAATGAAAACAGCCGGCTATAAATAGCCAGCTGTTTTTGTTACATGAATGAGAAAACTGTTTATTCAATACGACAAAGGAGAAAATCCATAATTCTTATACGAATCAGTGATATCGATTTTTTCGTAATAAACTGCAGCATTTTCATTCAAATCTGACGCAATACAGAGCAGAGTAGTAAGCAAATAATTAATTTCATGCAAAGAAAGGTCGCTAATACTGGAAAATATACCATTTTGAAAGGTACGCTCATTACCATGAACGAATTTTAATCCAATATAGGTTTCCTTAGAGAATTTCTCAGCAAAAGATTTCTCTTCGCCCCGCAATTCGTTAGCAGATTTCTTATTGTACTGTACTATAAGCTTGTATTGATTGTTAATTGGTGTAACAATTATATCAATCATACAATGATTGATACCTCCTTTACAAGAATTTACCAATTGGTAAGGTTTCATATATTAGCTAAAAAATTTTTTAATTTCCAAAGCGGAATAACGTAAGCAATAATGAAACCATAACGGTATGATAAAATTATAACAAAAAAACACACAAATTACAATAAAATTATAATTAAATTTTATGAATAAATAGAAAAAATATACACATACTAATTTTAAAATAATAATCAGGAGGAATAGTATGGATAATAATGTAAATGTCTTAGATGAAATCAACAAAGGTGCAACAATGGGAATGGATGCAATAATGTTCGTATATGACAAAGTAGAAGACCAAACATTCAAAAAAGTTTTAGATGGAGAATATAAAAAATACAAAGATATATCACAAAGGGTTGGTCAAGAATATGAAAACTTTTCAATAAAAGCTCCACATACAACAAATGCAATGAACAAAGCAATGACATGGTATGGAATACAAATGAAAACAATGACAGACCAAAGCAATGAAAAAATATCAGAACTATTAATGCAAGGAACAAACATGGGGATAATAGAAGGTGTAAGATTGCAAAATCAAAATCAGGAAAACGGAATGCTAAACCAAAATGTAAGACAAATATTAAATGATTTTATAGCAATGCAAGAAGATAGTGTAGAAACTTTAAAAAAATATTTATAAAAAACTATCATAAAAACTGAAAATAATAATCGGTTTTTATGATAGTTTTTCTATAATTGACAATTAGTTACATAATTGTTAGAATAATTTTAAACTTAATTTAGGAGATGAAGAAATGTTTAACAATACTATAAAATTTAAATATCCATGGAGGCCATATCAGGATAGAGTATTAAAAGAATCCAATAAATTTTTAAGTGATGGAAAAATAAATATTGTAGCAGCACCAGGTTCAGGAAAAACAATATTAGGTCTTGAGCTAGCAAGAAGACTTGGAAATCCAGTAATAATTTTTGCACCAACAGTAACAATAAAAAAACAATGGATAACAAAATTTATATCAAGTTTTACTGATTTAAAGGAAATACCAGATTGGATAAGTACAGACATCTATAATCTAAAATTTTTTAATGTAGTTACATATCAAGCATTACATTACGCTTATAAAAGAAAGAAAATTAGAGCAACAACTGATGATACTGATGATGTGATAGACAAAGAAGAAGAATCTGCAACATCAGAAGAAATTGCCTCATATGATATTATAAATGAGTTAAAAAAGAAAAAAATAACAACATTAGTTTTAGACGAAGCACATCACTTAAAAAGTGAGTGGTGGAAAAGTTTGAATGATGTCGTCACAGCTCTAAATAACATTAAATTAATAGCCCTAACAGCAACACCACCATATGATGTAGAGCCAAATATTTGGGCAAATTATGTATCATTATGTGGTGAAATTGATGCAGAAATATCTGTACCAGAGCTAGTAAAAGCAAAGAATTTATGTCCACATCAAGATTATATATATTTCAATTATCCAACAGAGTATGAAATTACAAAAATAAAAAAATATGATATGAGATTGAAAACTTTAGTGGATGAAATGAAAAATGATGAAAATTTTATAAATGCGATATATAATCACAAATTTATAAGAACACCATACGAATGTGATGAAGAGATATTAGAAAATCCAGGGTATTATAGTAGTATGTTAGTATTTTTAAATGCTTCAAATAAACCATTAACAAATGCAAATGTGAAAGTATTGGGTCATAATGACAAAATACCTAAATTCGATTTATCATGGTTCGAAATATTATTAAAAAATGTTTTCGTTGTTGATAGAAAAAGCTATGAACAATTTGAAGAGATCTTATCAGAATATGAACAAAAATTAAATCAAATTGGTGCAATAGAAAAAAGAAATGTTTCATTAATTGATAATAAAAATATCCAAAAATATTTTGTTAATAGTTTAGGAAAGTTAAATAGTATTTCAAAAATTGTAGATGTTGAGTTAAATAATCTAAAAAATGATATGAGAATGGTTGTTTTAACTGATTATATACGAAAAGAATACATAACAACAGAGAATATCGAAATTGATAAAATTGGTGTATTACCTATATTCAAAATATTAACAAAAGAGCATCCAAATTTAAATATAGCTATTCTTACTGGTAGTTTATTTGTAATACCTAAATCTAAAGCAGAAAATTTATATGGTCTTTGCTATTCAAGAGAGCTTAATGCTGATAAATTGAAATTTAAATCATTTGAAATGAATGAAAACTATATAGAAGTATCTATGCCAGAAAAGATGAGAAATGATGTAATGAATTGTATTTCTAAGTTATTTGAAGTGGGAGAAATTAACTTGATAGTTGGAACAAAATCGTTATTAGGAGAAGGTTGGGATGAGCCTAGTATAAATAGTTTAATTTTAGCTACTTTTGTAGGTTCATATATGCTTTCAAATCAAATGAGAGGAAGAGCTATAAGAGTAAATTCAAATCCACATAAAACTGCAAATATTTGGCATCTAGTATGTGTTTGTGACAATATTAATGGTGATTCTTCAATTGAAAATGCAGATTTAAACTTATTAAAAAGAAGGTTTGAATCTTTTACTGGAATTGGCTATAACAATTCATATGTATCAAGTGGATTAGATCGATTAGGAAATTTTGATGGTCCATATACACAGGAAAAGGTTCAAAATTTGAATAATTATATAATAACCAATTCTAATGATAGAGCAAAAATGTTTAATAATTGGCAAAATGCTGTTGAAAATAAAACTGATAATATGCAAATGACAGAAGAGCTAGAAATTGAAGAAGTAGAGCCTTTTACATCAGACTGGCTTGTATCTAAGGCATTTATTAGAGCTATTATAATAGCAATTGTATTATTATTAATTTTAATAATAGGTATTATTCCGAGAATACTAACATTTTTAGTTGAATTAGGATTTGTTATTTATATAGCATGCAAAGCTAAAAAAATAAAACAATTATCAACTCCAGAATCTACTGTAAAAGCAATATCAGAAATTTTATTAAATCAACTTATACGAACTAAAAATGTGAAAACATCAACATCAAAAATTAAAATTAAAACTCAAAACAACAATGGAAGAGTATCTGCTTGGATAGAAGGGGCATCATTGCAAGAAAGTAATTTATTTATAACTTGTTTAACAGAAATTTTTTCAAAAACAGAAAGTCAAAGATACATAATATCTACTAAAAGAAATAATTTAACAAGATATTATAATATACCAAAAATATTTTCTAACAATAAAGAAAATGCACAAAGTTTTGCAGATTTATGGTCAAAAGCAATAGGTAAAGTAGAGCTAATATATACAAAAAGTGCAGAAGGAAGAAAAGAACTTTTAAAAGCTAGAATGCAAAACATGAATTTAAAAGATAAAATGTCAAGAAAACAAAAAATGACAGATTGGAAATAATATAGACAAAATAATTATAAAGCTGTATAATAAAAAGCATCGAATAATAATACGGAGGAAAATAATGAAAGTTGGAGTTGCCTTAGCAGGCGGAGGATTAAAAGGAGTAGCCTACATTGGAGCATTAAAAGCATTTGAAGAGCTAGGAATACACATTGATTGTATTTCTGGTACAAGCTCTGGAAGTATGGCAGCAGTCTTATATTCAATTGGCTGTGCACCGGAGGAAATTATATATGAATCATACAAGGGATTAGTTAAAATACCCAAAAAGCCAATAATATCTTCAGTTGGAACATATATAACAAAAAAACAACTAAAGTTGGAAGGCTTAATTTCTGGAGAGCGAGTTGAAAATTTAATACAAACCTCAGCAGAAGAAAAAAATTATAAAAATATAAATGAAATTAAAATACCACTTGCAATAGCAACAGTGGATACAATATCTACAAAAGAATGTATTTTTATGTCAAAAAATTATAATTTAAAAAATGAAAAAATTGATTTGTTAATTGCAGATATAATGATGCCAAGGATGGCGTTTCCTGGAATTTTTACAACTAGCAAATTTGGCAAATATAATTTTATAGATGGAGGAACAAAAGATAATCTTCCAGTAAAGGTTCTAAAAGATATGGGGGCAGATGTTACAATAGGTCTAAGTTTTAAACTTGATGATTATGATGTAGAAAATCAAAATATATTAAGTATAATACTAAGGACTGTAGATATATTCTCACTAAAAGATGTAATAGAAGCACAAAAAGAAGCAACTATAGCAATCGAAATAGATGCAAAAGGAACAAGTCTAATGGAAATTGACGATATTGATAAATGCATAGATATTGGATACAAGGCAATAATGGAAAATAAAGAGCAATTGTTAAATATAATAAAAGAAAAATAAAAAATAGAATTCAGTTAAAACATATAACTGAATTCTATTTTTATTGTTAAATTTTAATTACAACATTATTTGTTGTTAAAAAATTAATCAAATTGTTTATTGTATTAGTTAAATCAGATATTGAAAGTGATTTTATTGTTTTTATAATATTATTAATATATTTGCTTCTTGTTTTTTCAGGATAAATTTTTCCCTGATTTCTAAAAGATTCTAATTGATAAATTAATCCCTTTGTTGTTTTTACAGATGAAAGTAAATTTAGCGAAGCTATTAATAAAATTTGTTTCATTGTTTTATTAATATTAAGTTTATTAATTTCCACAATCAATTTATTTATAGTTTCTTTATTAATCATTTGTGAAGGATTATTTAAAAGAACAAGTTGTCTATCCATAATTACAACCTCCTTTAGTTTACATATTATATCATATAATTCATACAAATGCAAAACAAAATTGCGATATTTCACAATTTAATGAAATAAATTGGAATTTACTTGAAATATTTTATAAAAAAATATATAATGAACTTACAGCAATTACAAAACAAAAGATACTATGGAAGGAGTGGTTTTATGAACATTAAAATAACAGGAAAAGACTTAAAAGCAACAGAGGCAATCAAAGAGTATGTCGAAAAAAAGTGTGAAAGACTACAAAAATATACAGAAGATGAATTAGATGTTAAAGCAACAATTAGAACTGAAGGAAACACACAAGTTGCCGAAATTTCTACAAATATAAATGGTAATATTTATAGAGCAGTATCAGAGCAAAAAGATTTATATGCATCTATAGATAAAGATATTGATATTGTAGAAGGTCAAATAAGAAAAATGAAAACTAAAAAAGAAAAACAAATGACTTCAGAATCAATTAAAGATTATGAAATTATAAGCTTTAATGAAGATAGTCACCAAGTAGAAAAAGAGGTATTAAAAACTCAATACTACGAAGTAAGACCAATGAGTGTTGAAGATGCAAAATTAAAATTGCAAGATTCAAAAAATATGTTTTTAACATTTGTAAATGCTGATACAGAAGAAGTTAATGTAATTTTTAAATTAAAAGATGGAGTTAACTTTGGTTTAGTAGAACCAGAATAATAAAATATTTTATATGAATACAGTATATTTTATAATATACTGTATTTTTTATTGCACTAAATTTGTAAATATGATAGCATAATACATGAGGAGATGATTATACAAATGAAAAAGAAAGAAATACTAATACCAAAAACTGTAATATTGTTAATATTTATAATATTAGTTGTAACATTAACTTTATTATTTAAATCGATTGCTTTTAGCAAAAAGACTATTGATAGTGGATTTGAAGGATTAGACATTTCAAAAAGTAAAAATTATGAAATACCAATATCATATTATTATTATGGAATACAAAATAAAAATTTAGATGCTTTTCTAAAAGCATATCCTGAATTTATGAATGTAAAAAATCGATTTTCACAAAATGATTTTGATAAATTTTATGATGTATTTAAAGATGAATGTGGAGAAAATATAAATTTAACATATAAAATAACAAATGTAACACAATGTTCCGAAAGTCAGTTAGCAGAGCTAGAAAACTATTTTAAAGAGAATTATATGGTTGATGTAAAACCAGATTCAGCATATGCAGTAAATATAACTGAAACTTTTAGTGGAGACAAAAAAGAAGTTGAAACCCTAAAGACTCAAACTATATTTCAATATAATGGAAACTGGTATATCAAGTAAAAAAGGCAGTTTATATATAACTGCCTTTTTATAATATATTTTAAATATTTTCTTGTCTTTCAAAAATAAAAATGATATAATCGCAAAACAACAAAGAAAAGAGGTATTTTATGACAAATTCACAAAATTTATTAAAAAAGTTTTTTGGATATGACAATTTTAGACCTGGTCAAGAAGAAATTATAAATAATATTTTAAATCAAAATGACTGTTTAGGAATTATGCCAACAGGTGCTGGTAAATCTATTTGTTATCAAATTCCAGCAATGCTTCTTCCTGGTGTTACAATTGTTATTTCACCACTTATTTCTCTTATGAAAGATCAAGTTGATAATTTAAATCAAATTGGAATTCCTGCTACATTTATAAATAGCAGTTTATCTCATTCAGAATATTCCCAAACAATAAATAATATAATGCACAATGTATATATGTTGCGCCAGAAAGATTAACATCAGAAGCGTTTTTAAATTTACTAAATAATCTACAAATATCAATGTTTACAATAGATGAAGCTCATTGTGTATCTCAATGGGGACATGATTTTAGACCAAGCTACAGAGAAATTGCAAATGTAATTGTAAATTTAAAAACAAGGCCAGTAGTTTCTGCATTTACTGCAACAGCAACAAATATTGTAAAAAAAGATATTATTAATTTATTACATCTACAAAATCCATTCACATTAACAACAGGATTTGATAGAGCAAACTTAAAATTTTCAGTACAAATTCCGGAAAATAAAAATAAGTATATTTTGAATTTCTTGCAAAATCAAAATGATATTCCAGGAATTATTTATTGTGCCACAAGAAAATTGGTAGACAATTTATTTGAAAAATTAACTGAATGTGGTTACAAAGTATCAAAATATCATGGTGGAATGAATGAATCTGCAAGAGCAAAAAGTCAAGATGATTTTGTATTTGATCGAACTAATATAATGATAGCAACAAATGCGTTCGGAATGGGAATTGATAAATCAAATATTAGGTATGTAATTCATTACAATATGCCAAAAGATCTAGAAAGTTATTACCAAGAGGCAGGTCGTGCAGGGCGTGATGGAGATAATTCTGAATGTATTTTATTATTTAGTAGAAGTGATATTGTTACAAATAAATTTTTAATTGAGCAAACACCATCTGAAAATGGACACAAGGTTGAATACGATAAATTAAATGATATAATAGATTATTGCAATACAGATAGATGTTTAAGGAAGTATATATTAGAATATTTTGGAGAGATTCCACTGTTTGAAAATTGTAATAATTGCAGTAATTGTTTAACTAAAACAGAAACAACAGATATTACAGTAGATTCTAAAAAAATTTTGTCTTGTATAAAAAGAATGAATGAAAGATTTGGCTCTGGTTTAGTAACAGATGTATTAAAAGGCTCTAAATCATCAAAAATAAAAGCAATGGGATTTGATAACTTATCTACATATGGAATTATGAGTGATTATTCAAAAGATACTATTAAAGATTTAATATATTTTTTAATAACAGAAGGTTATATAGAATGTGTTGGAAATAAATATCCAATTTTATTTTTAAATAAATCTGCAAATGAAGTATTATTTAAAAATAAACAAGTTTTAATAAAGAGAAAAATAGAAAAAATTGAAAAAGAAAAAAATAATAATCAAAAAGACGAAATAAATTATGATGCTAGTTTATTTGAAATATTAAGAGCGCTCAGGAAAAAAGTTGCTGAAAAAAATAATATAGCTCCATTTATAGTATTTACAGACTTATCACTAAAACAAATGGCAGAAAAATATCCAACATCAAAAAAAGAAATGCTTAAAATAAGTGGTGTAGGGATAAATAAATACGAAAATTATGGAGAAGATTTTATTTTAGCAATTAATAATTATGTATTAGAAAATAATATAAATAAAGAAATTAATAATGAAGAAAAAAGTAAAAAATCAAGTTCAAAAAAATCAGACAAAATAGATACAAAAATTATTACATACAATATGTATAAAGAAGGAAAATCTATTGAGGAAATAGCAAAAGAAAGAGGCTTTACAAAGCAAACGATAGAGCATCATTTATTAGCAAATTTTGAAAATGGTTTGGATATAGATTTAGAAAAAAATATTAATATGAAATATAAAAGTCAAGTTTTTAAAGCAATTGACGAAATAGGATATGATAAACTAAGACCAATAAAAGATATGGTACCAGCAGATGTCACATATTTAGATATTGGATATTTTGTAATTTTATATAAAAAAGAAAAGAACAGCTAAATTTAATATTATAGCTGTTCTTTTTTCAAATTTTGGTGGAGGTGAGGAGAATCGAACTCCTGTCCAATAGCTCTTCCATATAAACTTCTCCGAGTGCAGTTTGTTATTATTTATTCCTCTAAAAATAAGTTAACAAACAAACTCATTTTTAAAGTAGCTATAAAAATCCCGCTATTTTTCTAGCAAAAAATAGTTTCGTTTCCCACTAATTCGTCGCCTTATTCTATACCGTGGGTATTATAGACAAGACGTCACTGCAATTAGGCAGCGAATGCTAATTCTTCGTTATCAGCGTTTATATTTAATTTTGCTTTTTTATAGTGGCCAAAGCAACCATCCACTACTCGCTATTTATATTTCTAAACTACTGTCGAAACCGTTACACCCCCATAGTTAGTGTACTTTACTATTATATATTATTTTTATGTTTTATTCAATGGATTTACTTAAAAAAATGAAAGTAGGTGCTAAAATCTACTTTTATTTTTTACATTAATATATCTGTATTAACCTTAAATTTTATTTGAAACATAATTTTAGTAAATTTGTTGAATAAAATATAAAGGTAATATATAATGTAATTAATCAAAAACATATAACGGTTCTATCAGATGTTATATGTAATAACAAAAGAAGGGATGATTAAATGGAAAAAAAATTAGAAGAAAAAACAAAAAATAAAAATAGTAATAAAATAAAAATAGCTCTTATAATTATTATTGTTTTATTATTAATAACAGCAATTGGAATAATATTTTATCAAAGACTGAAAAGTGCAAGGAACAATTATAATCGCAGTCTTTACGACGGTTGTGATGTTTGTGATAAACCAATAATATACTTATATCCAAAGGAAGAAGCAAAAGTTTCTGTTAATTTGAAATACTCAAATAAAATAACATGTTCTTATCCAAAATATGTAGATGGATGGAATGTACTTGCTAAACCTAATGGTGATTTAGTTGATTTAAAAAGCAATAGAAATTTGTATGCACTATATTATGAAAGTGAAAATGTAAGCAATTTTAAAGTACAGCAGGATGGATTTATAGTAAAGAGCGAGGATACAGCACAATTTTTAGAAGAGAAACTTGCTATATTGAGCTTAACTGAAAGAGAATCAGAAGAGTTTATTGTTTATTGGTTACCAAAATTGGAAAAAAATAAATATAATTATATAAGATTTGCAACTATGGATGAAATAAATAAAAATATGCCATTAGAAATAAATCCAAGTCCAGATTCAGTAATAAGAGTGTTAATGACATTTAAAAAATTAGAAAATCCTATTGATGTTCAAGAGCAAAAATTACAGACACCAAATAGAACAGGATTTGTGGCAGTTGAATGGGGCGGAACGGAAATTAAATAAAAAGTAGGTTGTAACAAAAAAGGACTAATTATAAAGTAATTTATAA
>ERZ779904.420-NODE-420-length-10398-cov-1.97264_pt1 | contig 10398 bp, 10 predicted proteins | sample MGYA00511549_ERZ779904 | MGnify/ENA primary metagenome ERZ779904 (study PRJEB29588, sample SAMEA2151391) | human gut metagenome | biome: human gut; feature: human-associated habitat; material: faeces | place: Denmark | collected 2008/2010 ...
AAGATGACTGATACAATACTTTCTATCCAGACTGCAGGTAAGACAATTGCGGTTATGTTATTTATGGCTAAATTGTTTATATTTGCAGTAGGTTTTGCGATAGCTGGATTTTTTCCAGAAATAGTAAATATGTATACTGTATTTCTGGGCTATCTAGTAGTAAAGATTTCTATTTATATACATGCATATGGAGAAAGGAGGCGTATGAGATAATGAAAATCACTATTCAGCCAGAACTGATATCATCATTGATTGTGACTGTGATACTTTCTATTTTCTTTGTTTATGCAGGTAAAAAAATAAGAGAAGCAGATCCAACTAAGAGACCAAAAGGTGTGGTTCTTCTTGTTGAAACCGCCATTAAGATGGTTTACGATTATATGGGCACAATCATGCCTAAGAAATATGCGAAGAACTACTATCCTTATTTCTCTATGTTATTTGCATGGCTGTTGGTATCTAACTTATTTGGATTAACAGGTTTTGATGCGCCAACTACTAACTACTCAATCACGTTATCCTTAACATTAATTACATGGGTATTAATTCAGATTAATGCGATTAAGTATCAGGGTGTTGGCAGTTATATTAAGGGAACTTTGATTCCCCCAACAAACCTATTTGGTTTGATTTCACCATTGATTTCTATATCAATGCGTATTTTCTGTAACTTATTGAGTGGTACATTTATTATGGCCTTAGTATATCAGGCAACATCATTCTTAAGTTACAAGTTGATTCCATTCAACTTTTTAGGACCAGTGGTAGCACCATTATTACATTGTTATTTCGATGTATTCTCTGGATGTGTACAAGCACTGGTATTCGTTACACTATCTTCAATTCTGATTTCTAATGAAAATCCAGATGAAGAATAAATGAAAAAATGTCAATAGGAGGAAATTGATTATGACAAGAGGTTTAATTGCAATCGCTGCTGGTATTGCAGTACTTGCAGGTTTAGGTACAGGTATTGGTGAAGGTTTAGTTGCCGCTCATGCAGTATCTGCAATTGGAAGAAATCCTGAGGCTGAAAGCAAGATCCGTACTACTATGATCTTAGGTATCGCCTTAACAGAAACAGTAGCCCTCTATGGTTTACTTATTTCTTTCATCTTATTATTCGTATTCAAATAAAAAATAGTTTAAGGAGGAAAAAACTATGCCAGATATAGCCGCAAAGTTATTTCCAAACCCTACCACTATGATTGTTCAGTTATGTTCCACTGCAATCATGCTTCTTCTGTTCAAGAAATATTTATGGAATTATGTATTAGAATTCTTCCAGAAGAGAGCTGATTTTATAGAAGGTAATATCAATGATGCGAAGGCTAAGAATGAAAAAGCATCTGAATATCTTCTAGAAAGTGAAAAACAGGCTAAAGAAGCTGCAAAACAGTATAAAGAAATCATAGATCAGGCTAAGGAAGATGCCGTAAAGGCTAAGAGTAAAATCATGGATGAAGCTAACAAGCAGGCTCAAGAAAAGATTGAACAGGCTCGCCATGAAATTGAATCTGAAAAGCTTGCAGCACAGGATGAAATGAAGAAAGAAATTGTGGATGTTGCTGTTGAAGTGGCTACTAAAGTCATGGATCAGAATATGAATACTGAAGCCAATAAAGCTTTAGTAGATGATTTCGTAAAACAGGTTGTTAACTAATGGATGCAAATGTTGCAGAACGTTATGCTGAAAGCTTATATCAGTTAGCGTTAGAAGATCATGCGCTAGAAGATTATCTAGCAGACATGAAACTAGTTGATACAGTTTTAGAAAGTAATCCAGAATTTGAAAAATTCTTCTCTCATGTGCTTGTAGATGATGAAGCAAAGTGTGCATTACTTGATAAAGGTTTTGGCACTTCAGTAAATCATTATGTATTGAATTTTCTTAAACTGCTTGTAAAGAAAAGAAGAACAAGATACATTGCGCCTATTACAAAAAGCTTTATTAAGATGAGTAATAAGCATCTTGGTATCGAGGAAGGCGTTATCTTCACACCTTTCGCATTAAGCGATGAACAGGTTAAGACAATTGAAGAAGCGATTTCTCAGAAAGAAAACAAAACAATTACTTTAAGAACTGTTGAAGATAAGACACTTATTGGTGGTGTTAAGGTTCAGATTGAGAACCGTGTCTATGATGGCTCATTAAAGAACAAAGTCAGCAAGCTCAAGACTGAGCTGTTGAGAAAGTAGGTGACGCAAGTGGCATTAAGACCCGATGAAATCAGTGCTTTAATCAAAGAGCAGATTAAGCATTATGATGATGTCATGGAACAGAAAGACGTCGGAACAGTTATGACTGTTGGTGACGGTGTCAGTGTTGTTCATGGTTTAGACAATGCAATGCTAGGTGAATTGATCCTTTTCCCAGGTGATGTTTATGGTATGGTCATGAACCTAGATGAAGATAGTGTTGGTGTTACTTTATTAGGTAATGCGGACGAAATTAAAGAAGGCGACGAAGTAAGACGTACAGGTAAGATCATTGAAGTACCTGTAGGTGATGCAATGCTTGGTCGTGTCGTTAACCCTTTAGGACAGCCTATTGATGGTCAGGGTGAAATTATCACTACAAAGACTAGACCAATCGAAAGAGTGGCTCCTGGTGTTATGACAAGAAAATCAGTAGATCAGCCAGTACAGACTGGTATCACTACTATTGATGCAATTATTCCAGTTGGTAGAGGTCAGCGTGAGTTAATCATCGGTGACAGACAGACTGGTAAAACAGCGATCGCTGTTGATACAATCATCAACCAGAAAGGTCAGGATATGTACTGTATCTATGTTGCAATTGGTCAGAAGAACTCTACAGTTGCACAGGTTGTTGAAAAATTAAAGAAGGCAGGCGCAATGGATTATACTGTTGTTGTTTCTGCATCAGCTTCTGAACTTGCTCCAGTTCAGTATATTGCTCCTTATGCAGGTTGTGCTATTGCTGAAGAATGGCTTGACCAGGGTAAGGATGTATTAATCGTTTATGATGATTTAAGTAAGCATGCCGTAGCTTATCGTACAGTGTCTCTATTATTAAAGAGACCACCAGGACGTGAAGCTTATCCAGGTGATGTATTCTACTTACATTCAAGACTATTAGAAAGATCTTGTCGTTTAAATGAAGAAAATGGCGGAGGTTCTATCACTGCCCTTCCAATCATTGAAACACAGGCAGGTGATATCTCAGCATATATCCCTACTAACGTTATTTCTATTACTGATGGTCAGATCTTCTTACAGCAGGAATTATTCAATGCTGGTTTCAGACCTGCCATTGATACAGGTTTATCTGTATCACGTGTAGGTTCTACAGCACAGATCAAAGCTATGAAGCAGGTTTCTAGAAACTTAAAGTATGAATTAGCACAGTATGAAGAAATGCAGTCATTCGCACAGTTTGGTTCTGACTTAGATGCGGCAACTAAGAATGCGATTGAACATGGTGAACGTGTACGTGAAGTATTAAAACAGGCACAGTATGCACCAAGAGATGTTATTGATCAGATTATTACTCTATTTGCACTTGAAAATGGATTCGTTAAGAATGTTAAAGTGGAAAAGGTACAGGAATACATGGATGGTTTAGTAGAGAAGTTTGCTGTTGCACATAGTGATCTTCTTGATGAAATCAGAGAAAAGAAAGTATTATCTGATGAATTAACTGCTAAGTTGAAGGAAGCTGTTAAGGCTTATACAACTCAGTTCGAAAACTTACAGAAAGCTGAGGCTTAATTATGGCTGGGCAGATGCAAGCCATCAAGCGTCGTATCAAATCAATTGAATCTACTAAGAAAATCACAAGAGCTATGGAACTTGTTGCTAGCTCTAAGCTTTCTAAGACTAGAAATCAGTTGAATGACATGAAGCCTTATTATACACAGGTAAAGGATACTTGTGCACAGATCTTATCTTCTGCAGGAAATGATATTGATTCTCCTTATTTAGTATTAAATAATAAGGGTGAAGATGTTTATATTGTTATCACCTCTACTTTAGGTTTATGTGGTGGATATAACTCTAATATCTTTAAGCAGGTTGAAGCATCAGTCAATGATGCCAAGAAGATTATTGCGATTGGTAATAAAGGCTTAAATCAGTTTAAGAAACATTTTAAAGGTGAAGTAGATGGTACTTATGTAGACCTTAATACGACCCTTGATTTTAGAAGTGTTGTGAGATTAGTTGCTTCACTTCTAGAAGGCTATAAGAAAAAAGAAATTAAGTCTATTCATATTGTATATACAGAATATGTGAATGATTTAACTTTCGTACCTAGAGATGTGACTCTTCTTCCACTTAAGGCAGAAGATCTTGTCTCTGATAAGAAATTCCATAAAGATACATTGTTTGAACCAAGTCCTGAATCAGTACTTGGAAGCTTAATTCCGATGTATTTACAGGCCGTTATCTATGGTTACTTGATTGAATCAGTGACTGCAGAAAATGCGTCTAGAAGAACATCTATGAAGAATGCAACAGACAATGCTAATGAATTAACAGATGAGTTGTTATTAAAATACAACCAGGCACGTCAGAGCGCGATTACAAGTGAAGTAAGTGAAATCGTTGCTGGTGCCAATGCACAATAAGAAGGAGGTGCCATATGTCTTTGAATGTTGGTAAGATTATCAAGGCTCAGGGTCCAGTTGTCGATGTACAGTTCGCTGCGGATAAAGATCTTCCAGATCTAAATACAGCCATCACAATTGATAACCATGGTGAAGAGTTAACTGTAGAAGTTGCTCAGCATATTGGTGATGATATTGTAAGATGTATCGCAATGGGTCCTACTGATGGTCTAACAAGAGGTATGGATGCTGTGGATACTAATGCACCTATTAGTGTTCCAGTAGGTAATAAAACACTTGGTAGAATGTTCAACGTATTAGGACATTCTATTGATGGTAAAGATGAATTGACTGAAGAAAAACATATGCCAATTCATAGATCAGCACCTACATTTGCTGATCAGAGAACTGAAACTGAAATTCTTGAAACAGGTATTAAAGTCGTTGACTTGATCTGTCCATTCATCAAGGGTGGTAAGATCGGGCTATTCGGTGGTGCCGGTGTAGGTAAGACAGTTCTTATCCAGGAATTCATCAACAACATCGCAACTGAACATAACGGTTTATCAGTATTCGCCGGTGTTGGTGAACGTTCTCGTGAAGGTAATGATTTGTATTATGAAATGAAAGAAAGTGGTGTATTAGATAAGACAACACTAGTGTTTGGTCAGATGAATGAACCACCTGGATCAAGACTTAGAGTTGCATTATCAGCACTTACTATGGCGGAATATTTCCGTGATGAACAGGGACAGGATGTCTTACTATTCATCGATAATATCTTCCGTTTCACTCAGGCTGGTTCAGAAGTATCTGCCCTACTTGGACGTGTTCCATCTCAGGCAGGTTATCAGCCAACTCTTGCAACTGAAATGGGTCAGTTACAGGAACGTATTACTTCAACTAAACAGGGTTCTATTACATCTGTACAGGCTGTTTATGTACCTGCCGATGATATGACTGACCCTGCTCCAGCAACTACATTCACACACCTTGATGCAAGAGTTGTACTTGATCGTAGTATTGCAGCATTAGGTATTTACCCTGCAGTAGATCCACTAAACTCTTCTTCTAGAGGTCTTGATCCAAACGTTGTTGGTAAAGAACATTATGAAGTGGCTCATGGAGTAACTCAGATGTTACAGAAATATCAGGAATTACAGGATATTATCGCAATTCTTGGTATGGATGAATTGAGTGAAGAAGATAAACTAATCGTTGCACGTGCAAGAAGAATTAGAAACTTCTTATCACAGCCATTTACTGTTGCAGAACAGTTTACTGGTTTAGATGGTAAGTATGTACATGTAGAAGATACAGTAAAAGGATTTAAAGAAATTCTAGAAGGCAAATATGACGATTTACCAGAGCAGGCTTTCCATAATGTAGGTACTATTGAAGAAGCAGTAAAGAAAGCTGAATCTTTAAGTGAGTAAATTTCATTTACATATCGTCACTCCTAAAGGTACCTACAGGGATGTAGACGTAGATATTCTGAACATTAGAACAACTGATGGTCAGATGGGTATACTTGCTCACCATATGCCATTGGCGAGTGGTGTGGAAATCGCCGAAATGAATTATAGGATTGATAAAGACAGATATGAATTCGCTGTTGGTGGTGGATTTGTTTATGTAGATGGTGATAATACTGTTACACTTATTGTGAATGATATTGAATCACCAGAAGAAATCGACCTACGCAGAGCTGAAGAAGCAAAGGCAAGAGCTGAAGAGAGATTAAGATCAAAGAATCCAGATGTCGATTTACAGCGTGCTGAAATTGCATTAAAGAAGGCTATTACACGTATTCAAGTCAAAAACAATTACTAGGATCCAGGGTTATTCCCTGGATTTTCTTTTGGAGAAGTTATGAAAAGTGATTATGTGAGAGTAAAAGATTATATACCTGATATATATGTGGAACTACGTTATGCAACAGAACGTAATTTTACACATACTAAAGTATATGATTTTGATGAAGCGTATTTAAGAAGAGGTACTACACTTAAACTCAAGAAGGTTCAGGAAGAGTTAAAAGAAATAGGTTATAGTTTAAAAATCTGGGATGCTTATAGACCATTTACTGCACAACAATATTTCTGGGAACTGATCCATGATGATGAGTTTGTTGCTGATCCTACAAATGGTCCTAAGACACATAATTTTGGAAATGTTGTAGATGTGACTCTTGTAAAGAGTGATGGAAGTGAAATAGAGATGCCTACAGAGTTTGATGATTTTACGAGTCAAGCAAGTAGAGATTATTCATGGTTAACAGGTGATCCTCTTAAACATGTTCTATTACTAGAAGAAACAATGGAGAAGTATGGCTTTATAGGATATGAGGGTGAATGGTGGCATTATACAGATGAAGATTCTTATGACTATGTAGAATTTAAGCCAAACGAAAGACACAGCTAATAATGACGCTGTGCCTTTTTAATTAGAGTATAAATAATAAGTGTAAGTAATATCCCAATACATGCTCCTGTAGAATCTATCATAACATCTCTAAAGCTTGCACTACGTCCTCCTACAAAGAACTGATGAAGTTCATCTGAACATGCATAGAGGAAACTCACTAGTAGTGATATAAAGCATTTAAAGCGTAAGGGATAAGTTTCATAAGTAAACATCAGCAACATTGTAAGAATACTTAAAACGAAATATACAAACATATGTGCACATTTACGAATAATGAATTCTATAAAGCTAAAAGCATCTGTAGATAATGTATTCACTATATTGTGTCCAGTTAATGTCTTAGATATGTGTCCTATGAGATAGATGACTGATTGGGAAGAAGAGGAACTTTTAGGACCTGTTTGATTAGAAAAACAGAATATAATCCCCATCCAGATTATGATTAATAGAGTAAGTAGTATACGTAATTTCTTCTTTTTAGTCATAATGTTTCTCCCCTCTTTCTTGAGTTTATAATATACAACATCTGTAAAGAAAAAACAAATGTGTAGTGTATAGGTATTTTTGCTTACATACACTGTATAATTGTAAACTTCATAATTATTTGAATATCAAATCATACGATAATGTTTGACAATCTATAATTTAGATGTTATATTATTAAATGCATGAAAGCGCATTTACTTTGTGCTTATTGATTTTATTATTTTTACATCAGAATGAATTATGTGAAATTATTGATACAAATTGATGATTCATAATACACATGTTAAAATGATTTAACGCGAAGGAGGACACACTGATAAAAAAACTATTTAAGAGATTATGCGTTACAGTTTTATCTTTCCTGATGGTTGTAAGTAGTACTACTCTTCCAGCATTTGGTGAAGATATTAACTATAATGAAAGGAATGATATAGCAAATAGCTTTAGATATTCAAATGGGCGTGCAAAGAAAAGAGGCTACGCGAATTATGCTGCACGTGCTTCTTTGAATTCAGGATGGCCCGATGATCCAAAGGCTATTTGCAAGGGGATTGATGTAAGCTATCATAATGGCACTATTGACTGGAAGAGAGTCAAACAGTCAGAAGTAAAGTATGCGATTATCAGATGCGGTTATGGTAAAAATGTTAAGAGTCAGGATGACAAGAAATGGGAAGAAAATGTAAGGGGATGTACAGACAACAATATTCCTTATGGTGTTTACCTATATTCTTATGCGGATAATGTAGAGAAAGCATCTAGTGAAGCAGATCATGCAATTCGCTTATTAGAAGGTAAGAAGTTCAAGTATCCTGTTTATTATGATTTAGAAGAAGATAAGATACGTGACAGGCTCACTAAGCAGCAGATTGCGGATATTGCACAGACATTCTGTGATAAGCTATCTGCCAGGGGTTATACTGTTGGTATTTATGCGAATAAGAACTGGTTTACTAATTATTTGACTGATAGTCGTTTTAATAACTGGACTAAGTGGGTTGCACAATACAATACTGTCTGTAATTATCACGGCAAGTATGATATGTGGCAGTGCTCATCTTCAGGAAGTATACCAGGCATTTCAGGTAGAGTAGATTTAAACTATTCTTATAGTCCATTTGAATATACTGGACTCGCTCAGTATGGCAACGAATGGCATTATATTGAGAATGGTAAAGTAAACTGGAATTATACTGGTCTTGCTCAGCATGGCAATGAATGGTTCTATATTGAAAAAGGTAAGCTGAACTGGGATTATTCAGGAATTGTGGAATACAATAATCAGTGGTTCTATGTTGAAAGAGGACGCTTAAACTGGAATTATACAGGTTTAGGTCAGTCAGGTAATGACTGGTACTATATTGTAGGTGGACGTGTAAACTGGGGCTATACAGGTCTTGTGCAGAAAGGCAATGAATGGTTCTATGTTAAAGGTGGCAAGTTAGACTGGAATCATTCAGGCCTTATTTACTACAATAATACCTGGTTCTATATCGATCATGGACGTATTAACTGGAATTACAGTAATCCAATCTACTACAATAATGCCTGGTTCTATATTGATCATGGTTATATTAATTGGAATTTTACAGACTTAGTTCTTTATAATGATACCTGGTATTATGTAAAGAATGGTCAGATCGATTGGAACTATACAGGTTTAGTTTATCATGCTGGTGGATGGTATTATGTTTCTAAAGGAAAGCTAGACTGGAATCATTCAGGGCTTATTTACTACAATAATAACTGGTTCTATATCGATCATGGACATATCAACTGGGATTACAGTAACCTAATCTACTACAACAATGCCTGGTTTTATGTTTATCATGGTATGATTCATTGGGATTATTCGAATTTAGTTCTTTATAATGGTACCTGGTATTATGTGGATCATGGACAGATTGACTGGCATAAGACTACTTTATCACAGGTTAATGGATCAGGTTCTTGGTACTATGTAGAAAATGGTCAATTAAATTGGTCATATAATGGGACTTACAATTACAATGGAATAAATTACACAATACGTAATGGTATTGTTTGTTAGGGACAGTGTATGTCCCTATTTTTATGCATTAAAAAAGGATGTGATTAATCACATCCATTCTAACATTCTTCTGAAACGATGAACTTAGGTCTTCCTTTGATTTCATCATAAATCTGTGCAATATAGTAACCAATAATACCAAGACAGATCATGATAATACTACTAGAGAATAACTGAAGTAGAATAACTGTAGTAAAACCTCCTAAAGCTGTACCATTTACATACTGTACAATTGAGTTAATACCAAATATTACAGAGATAAGTAACATGATGAAACCACAAATAGTGACAATCTGCATAGGTGCAGAAGAGAAAGAAGTAATATTAAGTATTGCATACTTAATTAATGATTTAGTAGACCACTTTGATTCCCCTGCTTCTCTTTCAGCAACTCTAAATGGAATCTGTGTTGTCTTAAATCCTACCCATGAAGATAAAGCTCTAAAGAAAGAATTCTTTTCCTTCATATTAAGTAGTACTAACATTACTTTTCTATCAAGAAGCTTGAAGTCTGATGCATTCATCATATCGATATTAGTCAACTTAGATAGAAAGTATTAGCCATAAATCTATGGATACCTGATTCTTCTCCTCTATCCTCTTTGACAGCTTCTACAACTTCATATCCTTCCTGCCATAATTTATACATTTCTACAATTTTGATTGGTGGATGCTGTAAATCACAGTCCATGACAACACAACAATCCCCTTTTGCATATGTTAAACCTGCAGTAATTGCAGATTCTTTACCGAAGTTTCTAGAGAAATGAACACCTCTTACATGTTCATGTTTCTTTGATGCTGCTTGGATTCTATTCCAAGTATCATCTTTAGAACCATCATCCACAAATAAGATTTCATAAG
>ERZ779904.422-NODE-422-length-10352-cov-2.79324_pt1 | contig 10352 bp, 15 predicted proteins | sample MGYA00511549_ERZ779904 | MGnify/ENA primary metagenome ERZ779904 (study PRJEB29588, sample SAMEA2151391) | human gut metagenome | biome: human gut; feature: human-associated habitat; material: faeces | place: Denmark | collected 2008/2010 ...
CTATGGGACAGGATATTGATAATCTGAAAAATAATTATGTGGAAGTCATCAAAAGGATGCCGAGATTTTGGACGGATAACGGATTTTATATTGAAATGTTGTGGCTTTTGTCAATAGGTATCATGTTGGATTATGAAGATGACCTAATACGGAGTTTGGTGCAACTGATAAAAGATAGAGAAGCAAAAGACTATATTTATGACACCTTGATTAGATACAGATTCCCAGATTGGAAAAGGACTACAAACAAAGTATTATATCCGTCACCCTATCAAGCTGCTATCACTGTTACAGAGTTGGCAGAACAAGATAAGGCAGAAGCTGTAAAACGATTGGAAAAATACCTTAAAAAAGAATGGTATCGGGGTCATTCTGATTTATCTTGGCACAACGACCATAAATATGGTATCAACCATGACGGTTATTGGTGTTTTGAAAGCGGTGCATTGGTCAAAGTCTTGGGGCTAGATGATAGCAGCCTGAAAGGGTTGCCATATTATCCATACGATATGGTACATTGGAATGAGAATTAAATATGATGTTAACAAAGCAGGATAACGGACAAGCCGTTCCCTGCTAAACCATTATGTACAACTTAAAAATAAAAATATGAATGATTCAGAATTTTTTAATTCATTGAAAAGAGAAATCTTGAATGACTTATATAATCGCTATTTTAACTCTCTAAATACATTACCGGTGAGCGGTGGTGATAAACTATGGAATGATAGCAAAGAATTATATAGCCATCTGGATGAAAAACAAAAGCAAGAACTGAAATCTCTTGTCCGCCTAATCATGACTGATACATTATCTAATGTTTTTGCTAAACTGGATAATGTATCATCTTTTGCCAACCAAGAAGGATTTTTTGAATTAACCTTGAATGGTAAAATAATAAGTGGAGATTTACAAGAAATATTTCTTATGCAAATAGAAGAAGACAAAGAGGTACATAACAAGAAAAGATAACCCCTGAACGGAGTTCCTTTTCAACCCATTATCTATAATAAATAGGAGGCAAAAATGATGAACGATTTAGAAGAAATTTGGGAACAGAGTTTTTCTCAGCTCGGGTATAAGTTGGATTTAGTTAAGCCCAACTATCAAGAAATGGAACATGATGATAGGATGATAGCATCTCTATATTGGTTGGAATTGGAGATGTATAATGGTGGTTTTGTTCAATTTTTCTGTAATTGGGGTTATGATGCTTATTTACTTGCAGTTGAAGGTTTAGAACAAATAGGAGCTATTAATACCAAGGAGCTTTTATTGAAAGCTTATTCTATCATTGAAAAGTTTGAAGATGATGAACGTCTTGAAGAATTATGGGACTTACCTGAATATCTTACCCAATCAGATGATGATGAGTTATCGAAAATAGATGAAGAGTATTGGCAAGATAAGGAACAAATTTCAAGGCTTATGCTTCTGAAGTTTCATCCTGATTCAATAAAGAATATAGATAACAAGGAAAGTTAACCCCTGAATGGTGTTCCTTTCCAAACCATTATCAATAATAAATAAAATAACAACATGAGAAAGCAATTCATTCAACAATCTGATAGCCAGAAAAGAGCAAGGAATTTCTTTAATACTATTACTTCTGGCGACACCTTGCAAGTTATTGTAGGTCAAGATAATAGTGGTACATTTTTGTTATGGCAAGACGAATATTATATGGAATCGTATTTGAATGTATGCAATTTGACCATAAAGCTAAGTAAAGTCAATACCATAAATTTTCTGAAATGGCTTAAAGGAAACAAGCAAGACTTATCATTCTTAATTCATCCGGTGTTCGGACAAGAATGCCTTGCCCTCAATGCGAGAGAATTATCAAAAGAAATAGTATCCAATATGGATAGTGACGGTGATTATTACGATACATTAAGAGAAAATGACTTGTTATGAAAACGAATAGAACAAATAATAAGATTCAAAGAGAGTTGTTCTGTACTGACATACAGAACAAAAACACAGAAAGTATATTCGAGAAGTTATTTGAAACTTCCATTGAGGAACTCCTTTCTGATTATGATGAATATGATGAAATAGATGAAGATCCTATCGAGATAAAAGATAAGGGTGTTATGATTGGTTTTTTAGCTGAAACCAGTAAAGAGCCTGCTCGCATTGAGTATATCGATTTGGATATTGAGAGTTATCCGGACAACATGGGTTATCTTTCTGTAACATTGCCAGCTTCTTTTGATGCACAAATTGAAACGGCATTATCTTCTTATGAAAATCTGAGGATATACTATTCTCTTTATGATATAGATAAGCCGGAAATAATAGTCTTTCATCATGAAAATTTACGTTACGAACTCTTAGTGACAGAAAAACTTTCCATTAGCAGAATAAGAGTATGTTGTAGTGAAAACGAATCTACTATAGACATGAGAACCTATTATCCTTTTGGTGAAGAATGTAAACTTCTGCCATAATTGTAACATTTTGTAGAATGAACGAATATGCTTTTAGAGAATTATATATTGATAACGAGCCAAGTTAGCTGCTAAACGCAGCTTCTTGTCAAGCCATTAGCAACAATTAAAAATAACAACAACATGAAAAGAGCCTTTGTATATAAAGATGAGAAATCCCATAAATTCTGGTGGATTGATTATAGTGGCTGTAGCTTTGCTGTAAATTATGGGAAGTACGGAAGCATCGGGAAGTATGAGGTCAAAGAGTTTGATTCGGAAGAAGAGTGTATCAAAGAAGCGGAGAAACTGATTCGCTCGAAGGTGAGGAAAGGATACGTGGAGGATGAAAACTTTGACTTCCTGAATCGGCTGTATGCCGGTGGCTGGGACGAGGAATATGGATTTCATCCTAAAACATCGCATCCCAGATTTGCCGAACATTTCAGCAATGAAATATATTATTCAGAAGGCGATGAAGAAACTCCATTTGGAAGTGATGAAGGGCATGATACGTTGATTTGCATATTTGAAGCAATTAGGAAAGATCCCAATCTTGACTTTTCCGATTTTCCGAAGAAGCTGATAGAACAAGACTGGGATATGGAGTATATTCCTGTTGAAACTCTTGATGCTGAAGAGATAAAGAAAATGGCTGCTGATAAGGAAATGGATATGATTCAAAGTGATATGGTTACTTATGCTACCGCTTTTGCTCAAATAAAGATTACCGGTTCCATTTCATCTGAGTTAAAGGAACGTGGAATAAACGCCATTAAAAGATTGGGCTTGATTTATGGTATGCCTTGGAATGAAAATGAAATCCAGAGAAAGATGGTGGAAGATCTCCAATCATTTAGTTTTATTCTTTGAACGTATGTTGCTAACATGCACCTGTGCCACCTAACGGTGGCAAGCTGCAAACCATTACTGATAATAGAGAATATGATATGAAACTGTTTCTTTTGATATTAACATCTATTCTTTCCATAGGATCAATAAGTTGGAAAGATCCAACAGATATATCTCAAAATAATGACTGCATTTTCAGAGATACTTTGGTTGGATATGTAAATTATGATAATGTATTAGACAGCATATATATTGAAAAGACTTCTGAATATCGGTATGATGATAATGATGGTATGAAAGAATGTTTCGAACAGACAGAAAGAGTAATATTTTCTGTTTCATTTGGAAATACAGGAGAAACACTTCTATTGGAAGATAAAGAAGTTTTTGATTATCCATATGCTGGTTATTCATCTTTGGCTTACAATATCGAAGAAAAAGGCATAATATCAAGACGTACATATTCATCAAGGTTTTCAGATAAAGTTTATGTGGATTCATATTATAAATATGATGACAAGTTAAATAACTTTTTCAGAATAAAAGAACTCATACGTCTAAGTGAAGGCACAAACATGATTGATTCAATAATGAAAATAGATTCAATTCAGCCTTCTTTGGACGGTAAATGTAATAAAATCAGTAACAAGGAAAGTTAACCCCTGAACGGTGTTCCTTTCCAAACCATTATAAACAGTAATGCAAAATATGAAACAGAAAATATACCATATCAGTATCTTTTTACTCTTTTGGTTTTGTGGAGTAGCCTATCCACAAAATCATAAAGCGGATATTTTGCAACAAGACCTTACTGGCTTGTTTGACAATTCAAGCATGATTGGCATATTAGGAGAAGATTGTAGCCGAATTGACATTCATATTACCGATGCTCGGAAAATGGATAGTAGAGAATATGAGATAATTGGTATCAGTCGTACCCGATTGTCCGTAATATGTCCGTTTAAGGGAAAGGTTTGTATAGATAGCATTTCTTCCTGTTCTCAAATAATAAAAAGTGAATATACGGAAGTGGACGGTTTCATATACGGGCATTACTCGTTTGAGGAATACGGAGATAAACGATATAGCGGTACATTCTCCGGTTCTTTCAAGCAAGGTTATCGGATGAGAGGACAACAAATAGAGAAAGGACGAAATGAAATATCAGAACTCAAATTGAACTTATCTGAATATCGGGGTAAGTGGAAATCCGCAAAGGGACTGACAAAAGTCTGTTCTTGGGCAGATGAGATTATACCCGATACTCCTGCAAACTTCTGCCTATTTAATGATGCAGGCGAATGGGTTGTATCACCGAAATATCGTAAGAATGGTTGGGAAAATCTATATAATGCCTATCACAATGAAAATCTGACAACGGACGAGATACAAAAGGCTCGTGAGGTGGAAGAACAGGAATGGTGGGTAAATAAAAGCCAATCATGCAAAGTAAGGTTCTGCGGGATTTAGTGTGAATTAACATGCCGAATCCCGCAGAACCAATGAGTGCAATCTTAGGATTGTCTAAAAAGCTACATACAATTGTAAAAAACAAACACTATGGCATATACATGCTGCAAATTACTTTCCTATTATGATTATGGAGATTAACAATACGGATAAAAATGTCGAGTCAACTGCTAAACGCTGTTCCTCACCAAACCATTTCTTATCGGTATCTACTTGGGACTGAAAGCGGCGGTGTATCTGATAGAGTATGCGGTACGGCATTCGGAGTAAAACGATAACATAACAAACAGACAAAGGATATGAAAGCGAACAGAAAATGCCCGGTGTTGCTTCTCCTACTGACAGGGATAGTGGCGGTATTCTCCCTGTACGGCTGTTCTGCCACACGGGGAGTGGAAAAGGTGTCGTGCCACATCGAATACGACACGGCGGTAACGGCGGAGGAACTCCATCCAAACATAGATTCCCTGTGTCCCTCTGCATATCAGTGCATCTGCGACTCCGAAAAGAAGTTGGACTACATCATTTATTTGAGAGATGGTTCATGCGTTATGTCATCGACTGGAGTAAAGGCATCGCCAAAATTTACAGGTATGAGGATGTGCGACAGACGCAGCTCACGGATATTCTGTTCGTCTGCTTGAACTATCCCGGTCTCTCTACAATGCTCAGGGCTTACTACTACGACAAGGACGGGAACGTAACCGGGATGAAAGACCATCTTGAAGGCTTCCGCCTGTGTCTCCGTCAGGCACTATACATAGGCAATCGATATACCCGGCGATGCAGAAGCCGGAAGCACCCGGAAGCCGGAGTCATCCGCCATCAGTCCACTATTTTTAAGCGGTGGCGTTATTTCTTCAGGGACAGGAAAGGGAAAAGATGGATGCTCATCATAGATGATGCCACAGGAAAAGTAATCAGTAAAGAAGAAAGGCCCGGCAAGGATATTGACGAGTGGATGATACGGCACGGAAGGTTTTACAATTAAAAATAAACGAGCGATGGATATGCACAGGATATTGGGATATTTGTTTTACAAGACCGAACGTCTGACTTGGTTGATGGATACAAGAACGTATTCATGGCATACCCCATTAATATTAAGCATTATCTTGACCATTTACAGTGCAGACATCACATTGGCTTGCCTTATGACTGCGGAAAATATTCCCATTCATCCGTACAAAGGTTTAGCCGATACCATCGTGTGGGGATTCTGCATCTGGTGTGCCATCCTATGGATTGCCTTACATGCGTATTACCATCATAAAAGGAGGTATCTGAAAATAAGGCAAGACAAGTCATATGAACAGTGCAGCAGTATCTGGGCTGTACTGTTCCTGATATTGCCGCTTGTCATTCTGATTGTGCTGGGGCATATCGCTGACGGTGAAATGATATGACAATCCATACATTATACCACTGACCTGTGTGAGATTTTCAATCTGCTCCCACTTCGTCATATTCTGATTCTTCATACCTGGTTTCATACACGACATCCAAAATCCTGCCGGTTTCCCCGTCGATGCTGTAGCGGGCGTATTTTCTGGAAAAAGGAAAAGGAGAGACAGGGTTTGCTTCCGGTTCTTTCTCAAAATCGAGATTAATATCCGCAAGCCATATTCTTGTCTTTTCATTATAATTTAAATTGAAAGAAAATTCAAATCCTTCTGATGACGCTCTACGTGATTTTCCATCTGACAAGGAAATAACCTTTTCTCTCTCCAGTATGGACAATATATCTTGTGGGGACATTTTACCGAATTTTTTACTGTAATCCACCTGCTCTGATATATTCCCATTTTCATCATAAAAAGTCTGGATTCCTACCGGCAGATTTGCCACACACTCTACGATCATTGAAAGTCTGCCGTTGTTCCAATACCTTACATAATACTGCGAATAGGATGGTGCCAAGGGAAGGATATGTCCGCAAGCCATTTCTCTATCAGTCAAATCCCGTATATCCAACATATAGCACCTCCATCCATCTTTTTCGAAAACCGCCTGCAGAGATCCACCTGAAAAAACATCAGCTTCCAACCTGGTGTCCAATATCACATCGGGATATTCCCTCTCACTGGAATAACCGTCCACAGGAACAAGCAAGATTGCTGCCATTACCGCCATGAACAAGGCGGCATATCCTTTAATTCTGTTTATGAATCCCGTATCCATACATCTCTTCATTTATTTGTCTTATAACTGACCTTCAATTCAGCTATCAATCCTGTATTCATACATTCTGTCTCAGTCGTAACAAAACGGCAAGTGCCTATAATTGATACCAAAATACTAAAATGGCGAGAGCGAAGGTAAAACGACAGTGTGAAATATGTATAAATAATCATAAAATGTAACTTTAATATAAGTATATGACTTCTGCTTCAAAAGAAAGAAGCTATATTTATAGAGAAACAGACTGAACCATTAAATTGAATGAATAACATGGTGCCCAAGATTTATTATTTGAATGAAGCATCCACTACAGGTATCTGTATATTGCTCGTATTGAAGTTATTGTTTCCCGAAATCATAGCCGGTACTTGGTTTGTGAGTGCGGTCATCATATTGATGGCCATCATTCTTTATTGTGAAATGAACAGAAAAAAAGAGCAGCGCCCCTTATTGTACACCATGCAGCGGGAACTCTTTCTGACTCCTTTTCTCTGGTTCTATTATTATTATGAGAAAGCGCTGTTTATAGTCGCCATATTGTGCTTCTTCACTGATTCCGACGATTCGCCTCTGGTTATGTTCATGCCTTTTATTCTCGGCGTATATATCGGATTGAAGGTCGCAGTCAATCTGATTGAATATGCAATACAGAAAGATAGGAAGAACTGATTGTCAATATAAAGGAATAACAAGTGAAATGAATATGGAGAAAGTGATACGTTTCAAGACTATGATCGGATACTGCTACCTGTATCCGGATAAAATAATAATGGCCAGAAACGGCAATCCGGAAGAGGTCAATCTCAAGAACGAGGAACAAAGACTGTGGAAACATCTGGTTTTCTATACCATAACCGGATTGTTGCTCGCGTGGCTGGCCTACATGGACAGAGACCATCTGCCCATGTGTCTGTGGTTGGGGCTGACAAGCGCATGGTTATTGTTCAATGTCTTGAGAAGTATCTTTCAAAAAAGTTCAAGTTCGGCATTAATAGAGCGGGACAAGATTCGTTCTGTCCGGTTCAAGAAAGGTGTAAGATACCTGACACGTTCCCGGTTCATCGTTGTCTTCGAAGACAGGAAAGGATGCAACAGAATCAGGTATATCCTTTTACCCGGTTCTCTCAACGATGGCCCGAAAGCAACAGAAGAGGCATTAATAGCCATGCGGGAAGGTGGTTATTATCCGTTTTCGAGCCAAGAAGGATCTCTGACGGGTATAAGGAGATACAATGAAACTGAGGGAAAAGAAAGTGGAACAGGTTAAATTAGAGGACAATGAAAATCAAGGAATACAATACCGATGAGCTGCTGATGATAGCCAACAATGTTACCGGAGAATATTCGGATAAGCAAGTCAGGCAGGCGAAAGAAGAACTGTACCGGCGTGGAGTGGATGACAAGGTAATAGCCGACATCATGGAAGAGAAAGAGGAAGCCTTCATGCGAAGGCTGGATGCTGCCGCACGTGCGGAGAAAGCCCGCATGGACAAACAGAACGAGAAGAACAGGAATGCCAGTTACCGATGGTGGGAACTGATACCGATGCTTTTGTTTGCCCCGTTTTATCTGGTGAGAGGCGAAAAGGAACTTGTGGTTATACTGTTGTTTCTTCCGGTCTATCTACTCAGCCGGACACCCGTTGATTTCAGCGGTCTGTTTCCCGAATTAAGCCGGTTGAAGGAAGAAAAATACGATCTGAAATTCAAGCAGCGGCTTACAGCACTGATTGCAGGAGATGCAATGTATTTCTTATTGGTCTATTATAGCTTGCTGAATGACGGGGTATTATAGCCATTGAAATGAGAAGGATTCTCCCGAAACTGTTCCTTTTTTACTGAAAAGCGCACTTCTGTTGGAGTTTTCGGCAAGATTTGGAACTGCCGTAACCGCAGGATATGCGAACTTTGCATTAAAAAACAACAGCAATGAAACTGACAGATCTTTTAAGGCGGACAGCCGAAGCAAATCCCCAAGTCGCCACCCTGCACAGCATCGCAGACAAGGTAGAAGAACTCGTAGAGAAAAGGTATTCTGTGCGGAGAATGCTCCGCGAAATGGAAAGTTTCGCACATGACACGGAAGCAATGCGTCTGACAGTGGACGCATTGCGGCAATTCCCGTATCTGCCCACACTGGAACAGCAGGACTACAAGCCCTATATGGCTCTGGTTGCCTGTTCACCGGAAAATTTTGCCTATTGCTACCTGAGCAACGACCTTGTTGCCATCTATGAGGCGGGATACCGGACGGCAGAACTGATGTTTTTTTGCGACCTGCTCCGCTGCATGAGGGGACGCTCCTATCTGAACTGCGTGACAAACCGGGTATGCGACTATTTCTTCAGGGCACGGCGTGACGCGCTCCGCCATATCGCCACACCGCTGAAAGAATTTGAGATGCAGTATGCGGAAAGCCGGATGAAGGAACTGGAAAAAGCTGTTTTCCGGCTGAAAGTGAAAATGTACAAATGGCATACATTCACGGCTGAAAACATGGCACGCATGTGCGGCATGAGCTATTCCCATTTCCGGGAGAGATTCGAGACATACTACGGCTGCTCTGCTACCGAATGGCTCCGGCGTGAACGGATCTGCCGTATCATGGAAGACATGACCTACCGTCCCGAACTGACCCTGAAGGAAGTGGCAGAGCGCAACCATTTCCTTTCCAAGAGCAACTTCCACGATTTCTGCCTCAAGAGAATGCTCAAAAGACCGGGTAAACTGAAACGGGAAGGGTATGAAAAATGGTGTGAGAGAAGACTGGCTTATTACAATAACCACTCCCAAGCGTGTTACCGATAATGACACCCCGAAGCGTACATGAGACTATACCGAATACTGATTGCAGCAGGCTATATATCCATATTTCTGCTGGTGCTGCTGGCTGCATATACTTTCCATAACGAACAGCATACACTGGAACTGCTTGAACAAAAGAATAATACAACCAATGGGCTGCGGAAGAGCATCAACCGGCTCAACATGCAAATAGCCGGGCTTTCATTTCTCGGAGAAACCGTCATGGAATGGACGGACAGCGACAAGGAAGAATACCACTTGCAGCGTATGGTTATCGACAGCACGCTGTGTTCTTTCCGCAACGTGTTCCGTTCCGAACAGAAAGGAATAGACAGCCTGCGCAGGATACTGGCAAACAAGGAATCGCAGCTGAATGATCTTGCCGCACTGTATCTCCGGCAAAAGACCCTCCACAGGCAGATAGCCGACAGAGTGCCCGCCATAGCACGGAAGAGTGCGGACGAAGCCGCCCGCAAGCCGAAACGCAAGGGATTTCTGGGTTTGTTCGGTAAGAAAGAGGACGATACGCCCACATCAGCCACCGCCATGCTCCACTCGCTCAACAGCCATGTGATAGCGGAACAGAACCTGCAGGACAGGCTGCTTTCGGAAC
>ERZ779904.426-NODE-426-length-10279-cov-1.53824_pt1 | contig 10279 bp, 14 predicted proteins | sample MGYA00511549_ERZ779904 | MGnify/ENA primary metagenome ERZ779904 (study PRJEB29588, sample SAMEA2151391) | human gut metagenome | biome: human gut; feature: human-associated habitat; material: faeces | place: Denmark | collected 2008/2010 ...
AAAAATGGCGGTTAATTATAAGAACGGCAGAAACGCAGTTACTCATTATAAAGTTCTCAAAAAACTGAAAAATAATTTCTGTCTGATCGAATGTCAGTTAGAAACGGGCCGAACACATCAAATACGTGTTCACATGTCATATATCAAGCATCCATTGTTAGGAGATGCTGTATATGGACCTAAAAATCAGCCATATCATCTGCAGGGACAGACACTTCATGCCGGTGTGCTTGGTTTTATTCATCCATCCACAAAAGAATATGTAGAATTTTCAAGTGATCTTCCTGAGTATTTCCAAAAGTTGTTAAAACAGTTGGAGTTTTAAATGTATGAGGATAGTAAAATCTTGTTCCCAAAAAGATATTCGTTTGAATATTCTTCCATAAATTTATTTTATTAAATTCGTTTTATATTATTTTTAGATATAAAACGAATTTTTTGATTTACATTTTTTTGTGGAAATGTTATAATTTTTATTATAAAAAATAAACAATTTTATGGTTTTTATACAGAAAACCGTAGTTTATTCTTTACAGCAAATAAAAATCATACTTGTAAAGGGGGCTTTTATTATGGCTTGCAATAAAATTATTACAATAGGACGACAGTTTGGAAGCGGCGGAAGAGAAGTTGGACAGAAACTTGCTGAAAAACTTGGTATTCCGTTTTATGATAAGGAACTTTTAAAGATCGCAGCAAGAGACAGTGGTATCTGCGAAGAATTATTTGAGAACTTTGACGAGAAACCAACAAACAGTTTTCTCTATACATTAGTTATGGATCCATATTCATTAGGATTCGGAACATCTGGTGAATTGCCATTAAATCATAAAGTTTTTCTGGCTGCATTTGACACTATCAAATCTATTGCTGAAAAAGATGGTTCCTGTGTATTTGTAGGTCGTTGTGCAGATTATGCCTTAAGAGATTATTCTAACGTTGTAAATGCATTTATATATGCAGATATTGATGATCGTATAAAACGTATTGCAAAGAAATACGAACTTACAGATGCGAAAGCAAAGGATCTGATCCGCAAAGAAGACAAATCAAGAGCATCCTATTACAATTATTACACGTCCAAGCGTTGGGGTGAGATGAAAGGCTATGACATCTGTCTAAATTCCAGCCAGTTTGGAATTGATAATTGTGTAGATATGTTATACGATGCCGTTACAAAATATTAGACCATGATATAATGAACGCAAAATTATTTGCTCGCAAGGATGCTGATTTTGCGAAATGCATAGAATGTGCGAAGCACATGATATAATGAACGCAAAATTATTTGCTCGCTTGCATGATTGGCGAACGACGAATTGGATCATGATAGTTGCGAAAGCAACGGTAAGCACCAAAGGTGCGAATCATGATATAATGATGAAAAATCGCTTGCTTGCAAGGGACGATTTTTCGAATGAGTTATGCTCACGATATTACATAATGAAAAATGCGCTGAGAGATATTCCCCGGCGCATTTTTTCATATCATATACTTTATATTTTTAATATTATTTTTTTATTAATTTTCAAAGAATGGTCTTTATAGTAATAGCGTTTATACTTTATTGCGTAGATGAGTTACAACTGATTTAATCATCACGTTTTTCTCGTAATTGAACACGATTCCTGGCACTTCGCCGCCTGTCCTCATCCATATCTGCATAATGTTTTCTTGTTGTATTTACATCGCTGTGACCAAGAACATCCGCAACCAGATAAATATCACCGGTTTCTCGGTACAATTCTGTGCCATAGGTGCTTCTTAATTTATGCGGAGTGATATGCTTCAAAGGGATAACACCTTCAGAATATTTTTTCACCAGCATTTCAACAGACCGAACAGACATTCGTTTTCTTTGACCGGAGAGGAAGAGAGCATTTTCATATCCTGATACCGGCTCTATATGTTTTCGTTCCTCAAGATAATCTGTTAAAGCATCTGCAACTTCATCACCAAAATAAACATAAGATTCATAACCGCCTTTTCTGGTAACTTTTACGCGGCTGTTATTAAAATCCACATCTTTAAGATCGATGCCAACACATTCAGATACACGGATACCTGTTCCAAGCATGAGTGTCAGAATTGCAAGATCACGAACCTTTGTCTTTGCATGATATGCCTGTTGGTGTTTGGTTAAATGATCACCATATTCAACAGCATCTAAGAAATCTGCGACCTCATTTGTATCTAATCTTGTTATAGTTTTACCATGTATTTTGGGCATGTCCACTTTTTCAGCCGGATTTGACGTTATACGGTCGTTTTTATAGAGATATGCATAGAAGACCCTTAATGCAGATAATTTGCGTTTAATAGCCCGCTCAGCATTCGTATAGACCTTTCCATCCTTTTCATAATACTTAAGATATTCCAGATATTCTTCAATATCTTCAGCTTCAAGGGCTGAGATATCCTCCAATGTGATATCAATCGGTTTTCGTCCTCGAAACTGTGGGCATTCGCTGCATAAAAAGTTATAAAATGTTTTTATATCTCTGGCATATCCAAGCCGTGTTCTGGATGAAGTTCGATTTTCAATCCCACGAAAAACAATCTTAACATATGAAGGAAGCTCTGCTAGAATATTTCGTAGAAGAATTGTATTTTTTATATTGATGTCATTTGTATATTCGTTTGCCATTTGGAATTACCTTTTTCCTTTCTACTAACAATATATTTATATATTATTTATTGATTCCGTGTATGTTTTTATATATAATATCTGTTAAATGTATATCAAAAATTGATGTAATTGCAGAATATCATTTAAATGTGGTGTATATTTAATTATATTTTTTCGTAAAACCTGAGTTTTGCGAAAAGTTATATCTGCTGAATTAGTTATATCACACTCTGCCTCTGAGTGCAATTCTTTCATCAATATTTTCTTGAAACCAATTTCTTTTATAAGTATAATATACACGGTTATGAAACAAATCTTTTCATTTTGAGGTAATTAAAATTATATGAAATTACAAAAGTTATTAAGTTATACAAGACGTGCCATCGATTCATATGAAATGATCGATAATGGTGATAAAATTGCAGTTGGTATTTCCGGTGGTAAGGACAGCCTGACTTTACTCTATGCTCTGGCTGAATTACGACGATTCTATCCAAAAAAATTTGATCTGATCGCTATTACAGTTAATCTCGGCTTTGATAATTTTGATACTGCAAAGATCGAACAATTATGTAAAGGACTGGATGTCCCTTATTATATTGTAGATACAGAAATATATGATATTGTATTCAATGTCCGAAAAGAGAAAAATCCATGTTCTTTATGCGCTAAAATGCGAAAAGGCGCATTAAATCAGAAATTAAATGATCTTGGATGTAACAAGATTGCTTATGCGCATCATAAGGATGATTTTATTGAAACCTTCCTTATGTCATTATTATATGAAGGCAGAATCCATACATTCTCACCTAAAACATATCTGGATAAAAGTGAATTGATGGTTATTCGCCCTCTTATGTATATAAACGAAGGTGAAATTATCTCTTTTAAAAATGATATGCAGCTTCCTGTTATCAAGAGCCCTTGTCCTGCCGATGGATATACGAAACGTGAATATGCAAAACAAACTCTGGCGAAGTTGGAAAAGGAAACTCCCGGCTGCAAGCAGCGGATTTTTTCCGCTATCGAACGGGGAACTCCGGATGGCTGGCCTGTAAAGATCGACAATCCAAGACTTTACAATAAAGATGCCAAATGAGCACATTCTATTATGTAATTCGATAATTATGATTCTTTATACCACGAATTCTGTGTATTATAAATATATATAGTTATATTTTGAATAAAAAAGTATCTGTTTTTATCCTCTTATAAGGCAAATCTGTTTTAAACAGATAAACCATATAACATTTTATAACAGATACTTTTTATTATTTATTCGTAATCATTTACTTTATAATATGGAATCAGTAAATTAGTTCCATCTACGATGACATCTGTATTCAGATTATTCATCGCAAGCACTTCATCGATATAAGCCTGTGTGGAAGCATACTCTTCTGTCTTATATTCATTTGCGATATCCCACAGGGTATCTCCTTCTTCTATGGTGATACATTTATAATATTTCTTACTTGCGTTCGACGCGCTGGTTGCCGGTGAATCCTTATGGGATATAAGGATATATAATACTGTAACCAGGATAATACCTGCTATAATGAAAATCTTTTTTGTACTGATAAATCTTACTACGTTCTTCATGTTCTCTTCCTCCTTAGAATTAAAATCTATATGTAATATAATCTTCTGAACAAATGTTTGAATAAATTATATCGAACAGTTGTTCATTTGTCAATATATTTCCGAACATTTGTATGGATTATTCGAAAATATATTCGTCATATCCCGATGACTTCTTTATAATACCAGTATGGATGAGTAAAAAAACGCACACAAGAAAGAGAACATTTGTTTGCAAAACGAACAATTATGTGCTACTATTATTCATATAAGTTTTTTTAATACATTTAGGAGGATTTACATATGGGAAAAGAAAAGCTCACGGATAAGCAGACGCAGATCCTTGAATATATACGTCATGAGATTCTTGCAAAGGGGTATCCGCCATCAATCAGAGAGATCTGTCAGGCTGTTGATCTGAAGTCTACTTCTTCTGTACATGCTCAGTTATCATCATTAGAGGCAAAGGGCTATATCAGAAGGGATCTGACAAAGTCCCGCTCAATTGAGATCATAGACGATGATTTTTCACTTACCAAACGGGAACTGGTAAATATCCCTATCGTTGGAACGGTTTCCTGTGGTCAGCCTATCCTTGCTGAACAGAACATCGAAGACTATTTTCCTGTTCCACCGGAATATATTCATAATACGAATAACCAGACCTTTATGCTTCGTGTAAAGGGTGACAGTATGATCAATGTAGGTATTTATGAAAAGGATCTTGTAATTGTTGAACAGTGCTCTTCTGCCAGAAATGGCGAAATCGTCGTTGCATTGATTGAAGATTCTGCAACAGTTAAGACATTTTACAAAGAAAGCGGTTATATTCGCTTACAGCCGGAAAATGATTATATGGACCCGATCATTGTCGAACATTGCGAGATCCTAGGTCGTGTGATCGGTCTGTTCCGTAATTTTATCTGATCTAATTTAGATAAGTGCTTTCCGGATAAAAACGATTAGTACAAAAATATATTTTGCACATCAAAAATGCATCTCAATATGACCGGCATAATAAATGCCTGATCATTTCAGAGGTGCATTTTATTGATTTACAAACAGCTTCTTTGCATAATTATATAAGGCATTCTGCCATACTACCGTCTGATGACCGCCTGTGGTTTCATAAAAGATATGTTCGATACCGCGTTTATGCATATAATCATCTAGCTGATGCCAATCCGTTATCCTTCGACATACGAATCAGTTTATTTAGCTGATGAGTTTCCGGCACTGTTACACCTTTACATTCCAAAAAGGCTTTTAATGTAAATTCCACACACTGTTGAAGTTTGTAAGCAGTATCATTAATAAATAGTTCATCCCAACTGAAACATTTTAATGCTTCTTTTGCTGATATAAAATGATGTCGTGCCATTCTGAAATATCGAATATCACACATACTATCCCCTCCTGTAAACTAATACACCGTGCTCCCACAAAATCTTTTTTAAACGTTCACCAATATCAAACAAAATATCGACGTCACTATTTATTTCAAAAAAATCATTCGGTACTTTTTTATAACCATCATTTCGTATAACTACCATGTCTATATCACTTTTTGAGTTACAACGAAATTCAACCGAACTACCAAATATAATTAACGCATCAAGTCCGTTATCCTCGGCACAGCTATTTACTAATTTCTGGATTTCTTTTTGCTTTAAAGGGTGAATCCGGTTACAATTCATAAAACTGACGCCATCTAGGATTTCAAAATCCCATAGATTAGGATTGTTCTCATTAATTAAATCCGCCGGATCTATATGATCATTCTGCATTTTATTCACCTCAAATCCACATCAGATATAATGTTTAAACTATTCATATTATTTATAACTGAGATTCAAATATTTACAAAAGGTCCAGACATTTATATAAGATTCAGACATTTATATAAATTCTAATAATGGCTTTCAAAAATGAATAATAGCTTCCGATAAAACTATTTAATCATTAATATTCTTTCATTACATCCGAATAATTCAAATAGCTGCTTTCTATTTTATCAATATTCAGAAATACTCCTTTACTCATATACATTAAATCCAGTATAATTTCCATTTTTATCATAGACATATCCATAATCATCTATATAACATTTAATATTACCATCGGCGTCACCTGACCAGCCATAGCTTCTTCCGCTTTTTAATATATTACTTGCAGGACCTGGATCATTGTACTGTTTCGCAGGAGTAACTTTCGTTACATCTTTTTTACCATTGGTAAACTTATAGCGTTTACCATCGCTTAATGTTACATATCCGGTACACAGGGCATATTGCTTTTTAGATTTATCCCACTTCTTAACAGTCTTTTTATTTGAATCATATAAATAAGAAGCAGATTTTGAATTTTTATAAAAGAAATACTGTTGTCCTGATTTCTTATCTTTTTTCCATTTATTACTTTTTACAGAATATGCTGTTTTCTTACCTTTTTTAAAGTAATAATATTTACCATCACTTAACTTACAGACGCCATTATTTTTTTTAAAACTACCATTTTTCCACTGATAAAGAGTCTTATTCTCCCATTTATAAGATGCCGTCGTTTTATTCTTATTAAAATAATACTGCACACCTGACTTTTTATACCAGCCGGCTTTATGGCTTATTTCCTTTGCAGTAACCTTTTGAGTTGTTTCATTAATTTTTATTTCCGAAATTTCGCTGCCTTTTTTAACTGTAATTGCAGCAGCTTCAGCAGTATTCGTGTTCACAGAACAACATGTGATCATCACACATATAACAATTAATAAACTAACAATCCTTTTAAATCCTCTCATAAAGTCCCTCTCTCTCTTAATATACCTGTTTATCCGGCTGTCTCTCTGCGATCTCCTTGAATGCATCAAAGTTCTGCTTGAACAGCTCTACAACCTGCGGATCAAAATGTTTTCCGGATAGACTTACGATCTCATTATACGTCTCTTCTACGGACCATCCGCGCTTGTAGTACCGTTCAGAGGTAAGCGCATCAAAAACGTCACATACCGCCATTAAACGGCTGATATAGGCAATCTCCTCACCCTTCATACCTAGATATCCTGTTCCGTCCCAGCGTTCATGATGCTCCTTTGCAATCGTTCTTGCAATCTGCATGATCTCACCCGGACAATGCTCCAGAAGTGCATCACCATAGAGAACATGACTTTTCATGATCGCATATTCTTCATCTGTCAGCTTACCCGGCTTATCTAAGATCTCCTCACTGATCATAAGCTTCCCGATGTCATGCATCATGGCAGCCGTTGACAGCTTATCAACGTAATCATCATCGAAACCGGATGCCTTTCCAAGCACCCGCATGTAATCTGCCACACGTTTGATATGTTCTCCTGTATATTTGGATTTACTCTCGGATAATTCCGCAAATGCAAATATCAGCTCCTTCTGGTTGATCTTTACTTCTTCTGCGTTATCAATTACTGAATTCAGCATCGTGGAGTTTCTGGATACGATGAAATATGCAACCAGTGACAGGATCAGGATCGTGATCACACATGGAAATACCGATAAGACCATGCTGTCTGTATAGTCCAGATAAATTGGCGCAACCATGAAATCACAGTATGTAAGATTGATAAAATCCGCAAGGATAACACCGACAGTAGACATCAGCGCGGTAAATACGACCAGCGTCTTATTATAATATAAAGATGTCAGCAGGATCGGAAAGATCCAGACAACCAGTGCCATATGGGAAAATACAGAGCTTAATATCATACAGTTAAAAACTGCGATACATATGACTATATATTTGATTGCCTCATTCCTGTCATGCTTGAAAAAGTCAATAACAAGCGTCGGAATAAGCGAAAAAATACAGCAGAGAACCATACATATCGTAACCACCACAAGGTTACATTCTCTGCTGAAAAATGCGAATGCCCATAACGCAACTACCAGTGCAACAAAAAAACGCATACACTTCGCTGCTATATGATTGATCTTTATATAATTGTCTTTTAATAATCTGTTATCGTTCATACCTACCCCAAAAACATATCTATGAAAGTAAATTCTTTGTTACATCGGCTGCATCATTCCAGATACGTTCTATATCATAGAATCTGCGTGCCTCATCCGAAAAGATATGAACAATTATATCATAATAATCTAACAAAATCCATCCTCCCTGTGAATATCCTTCCACACTTTTTAAAGAATATCCGGCTTTATGCATTTCTTCTTCCACACTGTCACACATCGCCTGTACCTGATTCTTGTTTGTTCCGTCTGCAATAACAAAATAATCAGCTACAGCAGAGATCTTTTTAATATCAAGGATCTTAATATCAAAGGCTTTTTTATCATCCAGGGCTTTATAAACAATTGCTGCCATTTCCTGTGCTGTATTCATATATGACGCTCCTCCTGCTCTGTATATTGGTTTTAATATTGTATCCCATTCGTTTATTTATTGTTGCCTGTTTAAATATCGACTTCTTTCAGCTTATCCGCTACCGCCTAGTGAGCAACATAATAATTATAGGTATCGATCGACATCGGATCGGTATCATCCGTTGTAGTATCAAGATACGATAAAGTATTTTTCAGGATATGAACGATGCATTTGTCAATATCGGCAAATGCTTCCTTCCGGATCTCCTCGATCTCCTTTAATGGTTTCCGGTTCGGCTCTATATAATCTGCAACAAACAGGATCTTCTCAAGCATGTTCATTGCCGGTTTTCCTGTGGTATGACATGCGATCGCAGACAGGATATCAGGATCCTTTACGTCATATTTTTCCCTTGCATAAAATGCCCCAAGCTTGGCATGTAGGAGTTCAGGATTATTATATTCACATTCGCTGATTGGAAGATTATTCTTCGTACAACGCTCGATCTTTTCTTCTGGTGAAAGGCACTTTGCACAATCATGTAACAGTCCGGCAGTCAGTGCTTTTTCTACATTTACACCATGTACCATAGCCAGACAGCCAGATACATATTCTACCCCTAATGAATGTTCAAATCTTCGATCTGTCAGTTTCTTCTGAAGTTTCTCTCTCATTTCCTGTCTGTTCATTGTTCTGCCCCTTCTCCTGTAAACTATTCCTGCACTATATTATACTGTTTTACCAATCTGCGTCAATTATTTGTCTGTTGATCAAGGATTTAATCAAGGTTTTCATCCGTCTGATATAGCCCATATTCCTTAATATATCGGCATACTGCCATTGGTACAGCTCCTGATATATCCTGTCCGGTTTTAACAGCTTCCCGGATGCCGGACGATGACACATCAACCGGATGGATCTGCATCTGTATGATATCCGCATCTGCATATATTTTCTTTAAATGCCGGATCTTAGCATCGACATCTTCCGCCTGGATCTGATCTCTCGTTGTAACGATCAATTTAGAGAGAGAAAGAATCCTGCCCGGCTCTCTCCAGCTGTCAAATGCAAGGATTGAATCCCCACCCATGATAAAATACCATTCCGTATCCGGATACTGTTCATGTAGCTGTGCCAGTGTATCAACGGTATAGGTAACTCCGCCACGCTGTAATTCCAGATCCGAACAACGAAGTCCGTCATGATCCTTTACTGCAAGTTCTACCATATGGAGTCTGTCTTCATTTGTAACCGATCTGTCCCACTTCTTGTATGCCGGGATATGATTCGGCATCAGCCAGATCTGATCCAGTGCAAACTGCTCCAGAGCCTGTTTTGCAAGCTCCAGATGGCCGTTATGAACCGGATTAAAGCTGCCGCCTAAAATACCAATCTTCATATTCTGATCTTTCATATTATTTTGGAAGTTCAATCTTCTTATGCTCTTTGGATGGACGATAGAATACGATCTTACGGCCGATAACCTGAACGACTTCTGATTTGGTACGTTCTGCGATCATGGCAGCCATTTCTCTCGGATCATCCAGACAATTCTTTAATACTGAGATCTTAACCAGCTCTCTTGCCTCTAACGCTTCATTTACAGACTGTGTAAATTCCGGTGTCAGGGAACTCTTACCGATGTTTAAGATTGGATCGATATTCATTGCCAGTCCTTTTAAATATGCTCTCTGCTTACTTGTCATAGTATAC